>Ga0099825_1001079_pt1 | contig 33535 bp, 7 predicted proteins | sample SiratroredBW_FD_76838 | JGI IMG/M metagenome (GOLD analysis project Ga0099825, IMG submission 76838) | Root nodule microbial communities of legume samples collected from California, USA - Siratro red BW | ecosystem: Host-associated > Plants > Roots > Nodule | place: USA: California | collected...
AAAAAAAAAAAAAAAAAAAAAAAAAAAAAAAAAAAAAAAAAAAAAAAAAAAAAAAAAAAAAAAAAAAGTAAAAAAAAAAAAAAGAGAAGAAGGTAGGCAAAAAAAAAAAAAAAGAAAAAAATTTCTCTATCTTTTTATCGAAAAAAAAAATAAAAAAATAAATATATACAAACAGCCATTCTAGATCTAACTAAAAAAAATGAAATGAAATAAAACAATTAATAGAAATTAAACACCTGTAAAAAACAGTTAAAAGTAATAAAAGAATTACAATTTAATTCTAGCATCATACACAAAATAATAAAATTGATAATAATTTAATTTTGTCATAAAAATAAAACAATGAACAGAATTGGTACTAACTTATTTATACAAGTCCTATCCATGAGATAGCAGTTCTAGATTTTCTTTTTTTTTCAAAGAGAAAAAATTAATAGCAAGTAACTTATGTATATCACATAGAAAAATTATGAAGATCATGTAGTCTGTAAACATTAAATAATGTATCGTGTTTAACATTGATTTCAGTGTTATTCAAACTTTACTAAAATGGAGAGAAACAGTCACAGATGAACCTAGGAACTTACTTAACGACGAAATTACAGTGGTTATTTTGATTTCCGCATTATTAAAAATAGTGTTTGGTCATCAGAAGTTCAGTCACACAAAACACGTTAGTTATAAGTTTTGAGATAAAAAATGATATATAATAAATAATATTAGTTAATTTTTTATCACATGGACCATGTGATAAAAAATGGAATACCAAAATTTACTATATCTCTATGGACTGAACTTATATATTAATATGACCATGCCATTTTATGTCCTGAAATAACAAAAATTAAATTATCATTTGATCCTTATCGCTAGTGAACGTAATTGTAATGTTTAATAAAACATGACAATTAGGTTGAAGTTGACAAAAAAATAATTATTATTGAACAAACTTTTCTATGTTAATTGTCTGGCTATTTAAACAAGGAAACTAATAGTGTAGAATAAAACGATAAACCTCAAAAGTGATTATTGAATAAGTTAAATAACAATTTAACATAGAAAATTAGAACAACAAAACAAGAGTAGAATTTTTCAAGATGTAATGATAGGTAATATAGAAAACAGAAGAAAACTTTGAAAGAGGTAACGTGTTTACAAGTTTTCACGTGCAACGATAAACCATAAAAACGTAAAACTGATTTAGTAAAACAATAAAATATCTACATATAACGAATTAAAAGACGGTGGGCAAATTTGATTCTTCTAGAAAACTGACTAAAGTAAAATCATTTTACTTTAATCTCTGATCATGAGAGTGAAGACTCTGTTACTACAACCCAATTGAAAACACATATTTTTTAGATGAAAAGCTTTTTAATTTAAGTAGAACATAAAGTATGTATTACACTTGTTGGACTGTGTTATAAGGGAGATATATTCTAGCTGAAAAATATAAGTGAGGTCTTTATGGCATATTTATTCTATTATTTATCATGCTAAAATAATTCTTAAGTAACAGGCTTATCGAAGGTGATTATGGGGTGAATCAATCCCTAACTTGTTCTTTTCCCTTTTGACTATGAATCATTGTAAAACAGCTTTATTTAGATTTAAGAAATATTATTGATGAGTATCTTTTTTCATTTTTTTTCATTACAAACAATTTTATACATATTATTATTAAAATATGTTTTACTTAATCTCTATAAAATACGTGGATTTTAATTTTGGTTCCTGTAACTTTTTTCAGAGACTAAAAAAAAAAAAAATTACACATTTTATAAGGATTAAAGAGTTATTTCAAATTTTATAAAGATGACAAACAAAGAATTTTTTTATAGAATCAAAATCAAAACTAGTTAATTTCACAATAGCTAAAAAATATTTAGATTAATATGTTTCTTTTTTTAAATCAAGAGAGATAATAATTTAATAAGAAGTGAAACTTATAAATATTTAATAAATTTCAACTAGTCATGTTTAAAAAGTTTCATTAAGTAAACTAATACAGTTACCCTTCATAGTTTTCCCAAGCGCCTTTTTCGCCAAAATAAAATAAAAGAGTAAATATCTATAACTAAACATGGTTAATTTGGTTCTTTTAAAACAAAAAAATGATTTAGTTCCTAAATTTATAAAAAAAAATATTACAGCCACATTTTGCTGTTAAATATTATGTGCTCGTTTTGTTATTAAATTGTAATGTTAAGAAATAATCTGACACTACATTAATGATAATTTTGTCATTAAATTATAATATTCCAAGATCAATTCATACTTTTACACGTGTAAGGACTCAACACAGGTAGTAACTCGATCAGATTATTTTAAAGACTAAATTGAGAATATCTCACCAATTAACCATTGTCCTAAAATAAAGAAAATAACATTATTTGTAGACTGCATTTAGTTCAATATACTTTTTAAAAACTAATTGTTTTTTTTACTCATAATTTTTTAATAAAGTATGTCATAAATTAGCAGCCTCTAAAAGACCATCTGATTCGAGTTTCTCTATACGTCCATCTGAGAAAAAAAATTTCAAAATTAAAATTATTTTTTCCATAAAATAAAATAAACTTATACACAAGTTAAAAATAGAAGCAGGAAACAATTATATAAGAAAACTGTTACATATTTAACGTGTAGGCAAGTTAATTTTAATGGATAAGTTACGTTCAATTTTATTTTTTTTTTATAAAAGGAGTTTATAGAGACCCTCTTCCAAACATGTCTAAAATAACATTTGATAGTTTTTAATCTGATGAAAACTATAGCAAAATCGATGATGGAAACTAATTGTTCTAATTTATTATTTTTTATTTGAATAAGTATTTTGCAGCCAATAAAAGACCCAGAGTCAAGAAACAAAGGTCCACTATATGAAGTTCATTTACAAATTGTTCAACTACTTATTATTGACTTCTTTTTTAGCGTATAAAATATATAATCTGATCATTTTACATTAATTTAAAAATTTACCAGACATTTTCTTGCTATTTCAACACTATGCAACTCCTAAGATATTTATTTTTAACTACCAATACTTCAACTAAGATCAAAGTAATGGACTTATCAGTATTTCCCCCTATTCTATTATTAGTCTAATTTTGAGAATGTTTATAATTTTAACTCTATACAACTCTTTCTGCAATTATCAGCAAAAGTGACACATAAAATGCCTGAGAAGGGGAAAATTGAATGAAAAACGAACAAAGATAACATATCAAAGGGACCATCACCGTGACAATAAAAAAAAGGTGTTTGCCATTTATTTTTTGTGCCTAACACAATACCAAACTAGAAAAGTATGTGGACACTTGAGGCGCTCATTCAAATGGCTTCTTTAAAGTTGTCAGTAGAGTAAACCAACAAAACATGTCTAACTTCTGTTTCCACAAAAATATAAACAAGATGGTCCATCCAGGGCATACCATGTCCGTATGTATGAATAGTCCCAATTAAAACTTATGACAAATGGTTCTTTGTGCAACATGGTAGAAAATGATAACTGTCACAAACACCTAGTCTCTGCTAAGCGCAAAAACGTGTAGACAGACTCAGAAGTTTGTTACAGGGAAGGTGCAAGTAAATACAATTTTTCCCAGTAACAAAATAATGTAAAAAAAAAGAAAGAGACTAGAATGAATCATATAACTTCAAAAAAAAATCTAAATTTTGATCTCCATAAATTGAGCCTAATTGGAATGAGGGGAGCCAACACTGATATTTATTGTTTTAAGTTACTTTAGGAAAACAATTACTTTTTTCGTTCTAAAACTGAAAAACAAAAGGGTGATTTAAGATAAACTAATCCAAACACGGAATTAATCAAATAAAGAATAAAATAGAAAAAAAAAAAATGAATACCTTTAGATCTCACTCCAGCCAGTCTATGACCACTCCAATAGAAAGGCTGGTGACATGTTGGTCAGTCAATTTTGAACCAAAAGGCATTGTTGATTTTTATTAACAGAAATTGGAGGGATAATCTGGCATCAGAACATGAGAAACACCGTTGCCTATGTCCAGTCCCTGAAACTGCCCGATAGATTCATTCGACAACATTTCGGACATATCATAGGGAATGTCTAGATCAAACAGAGGCTCATGGGAAGTAGACATATTAGATGAGAGTGAATGCATCTGCGGCATTTGCGTGGCCTGAACTGCACTCTGCCCATGTTGTGACTGATGTGAGAAGAACGGTCCTTGAGAATATGTAAGTTGATGCATTCCCAAACCATAGTTATCAGCAGGCATTGCCATCTCTCCAGTTGCAACCCTCAGCCTATCAACTTCTTTCTTCAGTGCTTCATTTAGAGCTGTGCATTTTACAATTTTTTTGAGGCAGGGGGTTTGAAGTCGTGAATATGAGTTGTAAATAACAATATATTAGCTGAAAGTTTAACGTAACAGAAACGCTACTAGTGGGATATCACACATAACCAAGATATATGTAACATATTTCAAATATAAACGTGTACAGTGACTAGCGACTAGCAAGTGGAAACAGGATAGCTTTTCTACGGCAGAAACGTACCATCACACAACTTGGCTTGTTGTTCCATGGCTTGTAACCTAAGCTTCAACTCCGTATTTTCAGAACTCAGGCCAGTTGTATCTCTCTGAAAAAGATGTTTAAGAACAAACTAGTCTCAGGTAGCATAACATGAAAGTCACCCTTACATATATTGAATTTAATGAATTTGAAACAAACAAAGTGCACAAAGGAAACAAAAGCAAATTAATAAGCGAAGAAATAACAAACATCGGGTAAGTTACCATTCATGCCTGGCATTAACGAAGCAGCTTATTCAAAATTAAAGCAAGCAAATAAAGCAAATCTTACAGGAATTGGCTCCTATCATATTAAGCGACCATCATGTCGCAGAGACAATGATTCAGAACAGACATCTAAAACCCCTGTCTTTCATGAAAAATAAAAGAAGTATCATATATATATAAGAAATATTAGCAACACTCCCTTTGCCCATGTAAAATTTCTCCCAAAAAGTAGTGTAAAAAGAGAGCATAAAAGAATGTGCTGCTAGCATTCCTCAAATATACACATACATAGAACAAGGCTTGGTGATCATTACAGACGAACACAATACCTTACATATGCGTGAGGGAATCAAGATCATTAGCAGCTTTTAAACTAGACATAATCTCGTTCATCCAAATTATTCATTTTACATCTATAAACAATCTCAACTATATTTAATCAAATCTAAATTGTCTAAATGCAAACTGCACCACATACGGTTTGTTTGGGGGGAATCGGTTAAATCACACGAGGCGATAAAACAGGGTTTGACTAGTTAGCTACTGTGTAGATGAGAATGTGAGTGACGTGTCATATGTAAATAAATGTGGGATACTGGAATAATAAATAACACGAGAAGAATGATAAATACACACTCTTTTCAACATAATGGATCCCGCATGAATTTCACTCAAGTGCATGGGGGAAAGCGTCACAAGCATTTAGCATGACACAGTTATCAATAATCATATGCATTGATTCTCCCTCCCCGACCTTAAAGAAAGGGAGTCTAATTTTTAAAGCATTACTTGTTGACTATGTGATATACGAGTTCCTGTGGATAAAACACTTCGCATGCAAATGTTAGAGTTACTTCTACGCATCACATTCATATCTTAAAATACAATAAACTCTGGCTGCAAAACACAAGGACAACCGCAAAGAACATGTATTGCCATAAACAACAAAGGGGACGTTTTGAAGAACTTACTGAAAGCTTATTTGAGCTTACGAAACAGTTTGACTATCATAGCTTCTTTTTAACTAATTTCAGTAAGCTTCATTCATGGTTTAGCTTATCAAAATAAGATTTTACTTTTGTCGAATGTACTTTTTAGGTGAATATAGGTATTTCCAACTGGAAACGAAGGACTAATTTTTTTGAAACACAGAATCATTTAAGGTTCAGACCTCTCTCAATAGATGTTTTCCACACACACACACACACTTGAAGATCAACTCATTGAAAGACAATGTCATGTACCTGCCAACTATGTCACGTTACGTTGGTCGGTCAAATATATGGCATAAGCTCTCATCCGATAAAATCTTATTGAATCAAGTTAAATTTATATGCGATAAGTGTATTGTTTTTTCAATAAGCTTCCAAAAAGAAAATTCAGGCATTGTCACGTCATGCTATTGAATAAGATGATGTGACCATTCAGTGAGTTCCTACACAAAATTTTATACTTAACAATAGCAAACACGAATGAAACTGTATCAAATAAGCGTTTTAACTGAGATGTATCCCCAAACACACACACCCTAAATTAGACATAAAATGCAGGTAACAAGGTTCATTCAACGTGGTTACTTAGGAATGAAGCAATGCAGATTTAAAATTTGAGGAAGAGGAACCTGGAAAAGACTCAATTGAGCAGAGAGAGTGGTTGCTTCCGTTTGAAGGGATTGGAATTTCCTTTCGAGCTCCGACACGTAACAAGCTTTCCTCTCTTTAGAGCGCGCCGCGGATTGACGGTTAGCGAGAATCCTGCATCACATGCACCATTCCCTTCAGTCACAACGCAAGAAAGTGACAATTAAAACTACGAATTGAAATCGCAACGGTATCACAATGTGAAGGAGAGAGAAAGGAACCTCTTGGCACGTTTGGGATCAACGGTCCAGAGTTCGGCGAGCTTATCGGGGGACAAGGCCTTCTTGGCCTCAATGCCTTCGAGCAGCGAGGAGGAAGAGGTGTCGGCGGAATTACTCCTCCGGTGACCCGAGCTGGCGGTTTTGGCGGTCTGGTGCGGCGGAGATTCGTGTTTGGGTCCGAATTGGTTGGACGGGGCGGGATCTTGGAAATGCGGAGATGAGAGATCGACCTCGAGGTCGAAGTCGTCGGTGATCCGGAAATGCATCTCCGATTGGGTTCGACGGTGGCAAGCGAACGACATCGTTTAGGGGGGAGGGGGTGATAGTGACCGGGTTGTTGGTATGTTCGGATCCGATGGGTATTAACCGGTCACTGCTCCGTTTCCCTCCCCTTTGGGCTCTCAGTGGCGCGGTCTCTGCGTCCGAACGTCGTCGTTTAGGCTTCTTTTTCTTCTTAATTGCAATGACTCAGAAAATGCCTCCGTCATGCTCTTCTTTTCATTTGGTTTATTTCAGCTATTTTTTCTTGTCCCGCTGTTATCGTTTGTCCCTCGTACGCTCCATGAACCATACTCGCAAGAAATAAATAAATTAATTAAATAAGTTTATTATTTCACATTTTTACTTTTAATCTCTCAAAAATAAATAATTAAATAAGTTGTTACCCCATGCTTCATATTCACCAATATTAGGTTGATCAATGTTGACATTTGAGAAAGAGGAAATGGTTAAGCATCACGATGATTCCTTGAAGAAGATGAATAAAGAATAAAACTTCATTTGTGACATAATACATGAAGTGCCTAAAGTTAAGCAATGAACTGTGGAAGTCTTAAATACAACTTTTCTAAGACATCGTGTAATTTTCTAACCTAAATCATGTAAATAAACTATTTCTTAGTAAACTTGTGGTACAAGGTATCAAACATTTAGATATTCCTTACTAATCACACGTTGAATTATTGGCACAATAATCCTTATATTCTAAATAAATATTAGATTGATAATTAATATCTATTTGAATTTATGTGGTAGTATTAATTACGTGTTTCTTAACTAGTGATTGTTAAGATAGGATAAACTGATATGATTGTATCTTAATGCTATTATATTAATTTTATTAAATATATATTGTTTGTTTCTGAATTACATATTTTAATTAGGTTAGTATTAGAGTATGTTGTGATAGACAATTTGGAATAAGAATGTAGCTATTATGTATATAATGTAATGAATGAGAATTATTGTACGAATTGATATAACAAGTAATTGGGATGAAATAATCATATTTAACTAATTCATTGTGAAACAAACTATATTTAGTTTATAGATTAATTTTAAGTTATTATGTGTTGTAATATTTTATGGATGTATAATCGTTTCATTTCAAATTTGTTGACATGTTAGATTATAGCTTGTTGATGTTAAATCTTCCCAATTAATCTTCTATGAAAGTTTTCTAATAATGGTATTGAATCAATGATATTATCTTGGAGACTGGTGATCGACTTAGATAGGAATAAACACATCCTGTTGTAAAACAAATCCAATAAGATTTAGAGTTAAGAGAAATGTGTTAAGATCGATGTGTGAGGATAAGTATGTCTTGTGGTAAAACTCAACTCATATTTAGGAGAGACTGTTAGCAATCTAAGTATAAATTAAAATTCTCACATTGTCCAGAAATGATAAAGTTGAGCGACATATAAAGAAAAAAAACCAATAAGCACATTATCTTAAATTTTTAGGTTGAAGGTGGTGTTTATTTTTTATATGACAACTCACAACTCATTGATGTTAATCTTATAATGCAATATTTTCCAGTTACAATATATTGAAATTATATTAATTATGAATATTGATTATTTTCTTATATTTATGAATATTTAAAATAATATATCTATAATGCAATATTTTCCATATGCTACCTGCAAATATATTGTGGTTCACATAGTGTTATCTAGAGACTAAGTTATGATTTTTATGTTAGTTGGATGCAAGTGTTTGTTCAGATATTAAGAGTTACATATACATATGTTATCCTTGCAAATCATTAACATTATTCTTGTATATTACTTAGATTATGTTCATTTATCGAGTTCAAAAAAATTTATTTTGGAAAATGTCATTTACGACCTACAGTCAAAATATGTCATATACCGATGTTTCGAAGTTTACATACAATATATATTTAAAGTTAAAAACACACAACCTAAATACAAAACAAAATTATCTAATTACTATGTCCCTGTAACCTCCCGCGTAAAACATGTGGACGTCTAATGTAAACGACACTATTATCTGTGACGTCATGGGTTGATTGTAATGTACTCTAGATTCCCTTCCATGTTGGAGTACATTTAAAAACATGTCCATAGTTAATCATGCGTTGTAGAATGTCAATGATCCTCTTGAATATACACTACATTGATTGAAATGACAACAATTACTGAATATATTAAAACAAATAACCATGGTAAATAAACAATAGATATAGATCAAGATAAATGACTCACTAAACAAGCATGATCTTGTTGTGTCGTAGATTGTGTCTCACCATCACCTGAACTATGTAACTGACAACATAGTAATACAGACAGTCGATCTTTCTCTGTCTCAGGAAGTATGTATGGATGTGACATAGATTTGAACCAGTACATGGATTCGACAACACACACAAATGAATGTATTGTGTCACACCTACAAAGTGGTCAACAAAATACAACCACCTATTATTTATAATAGCCACAACACCTCCTTTAAATGGCAGGAGAGGTTGAGGAATTGTCTGCTTGTACCCAAATTGTCCAAAATCACTCTGATAGTGATGTGAACACGTTTTGAGCCGAATGTATCATGAGAACATGGATATGGATCCGAACGATCTACTGGAGCAATGTTCTCCATAAGGAGTCTAAATCATACTAGCATGGGTAATATCATCTAATTGGACCTACACAACACCAACAATGCATATATGGCATTCGATGACATCTAGAAAGAACCTCCTAATATGTGGATTCATATTCCTCTCTCCCATCCATGGAAATTGCTCATATATCCACTTTGTTACAATTTCAACACAATATTATTCATATTTTTAACTAAAAAAAAAATAAGTTGTACAAATTATGTATATCATTTACCTGTAAAAACATGACATAACCACTCAATTACTTTGTATGCACCTAGTTGGTCATATATGTAGATGAATGCGACAATTTCCCATGAGTACCTAACACACAATAGCAATTTACAACATACTAATAGATGTCGCATTTTTGTCAACAAATATTGTGCATCTTACAAGATGCAACAAATAAGTTTGAGTTGTAGAATTACGCAACACTCCTTGTATACCTCTCACAATCAATTGAGTCTGAATATACGTCATGATAATGTCTCAACTCTATCGTAACATCACCCAAGTCCACTTCTCAGAGCTTAACCAATAATATTAACGTTGATATAAAATCTAACGCCACATGTACAAAATTGTCCCATAATAAAAATATATAATAATATAGATACATCATCGCTTAAAAAATATGAGACCTTAAAAGAGAGAGAAAATTTTGGTGTCTTGATATCACTTTTCACCAAAGATTGAAATAAATCTCTTATCAGTAGTCTTATCCGATATTGCATAATAACAACAATTTGAAAATGTTAAGTAGCTCAACCTCAATCGGAAAATGAAAGATCCAAGTTTATTTAACTATTTTGACATAGACTCTCGTACACAAACTCAAAGAGACGCAACATGAGAGGGCGTGAAGGGAGGAAGAAAATAAAGTGAGGAGAAATGAAAAACTATGACAATTTTATCATTTCACAACCGTCCTGATATGCAGCTTGAAACCATGGGGTGAAGGAATAAAAGGCCCCATCACCTACCTACATAGATAGTGAGTGCACTAAACCCTTCCTCCGGTCTAAAAGGGAAATCTGATTTCAATTTCAGAAATTAATTTCTTATGCAGTCAAATCCATATCTAACTAACTACACGATCATCATTAATATCGTGTCAAATGGTGAATTACAATACAATAAATATGCAGACCAAAATTTGCCGTGATACAATTGTGTGAAAGGGGTAGCAATTGAGCGCAGTAGCAGAGAGAATATATTGGTGGCATTGATGGATGAGATAAAGTCAATCGATGGAACACGTGGCAAATCTTAGAATAATGAGGAATTCCATTAAGGAACAAACAATGTGGTAGTGGACCCTTCTACGCCAATGGGGGTGGTGGCAATGGCCCACTATGTAGAAATTTGAACCACAACACCCTTCATTTGATGCTTATTTATTTAATTCCTCCCATTAAAACACGACAAAGTAGTTTCTATAGTTGCAGCTATGTGTTGGAAGTGATAAAACCCATTTGGTTAATGTAAATGTCTCAAAAATCAATTTTACGAATAATGACACCTTTCGAAAAAAAAAAAAAAAAAAGTTCTTGCGTTCATGAGAACTAATCAAAAACAAGTTTTTCTTCGAATTCTTAGGAAAACCTCAAACTATCCTCACAAGGGATCGAAAACTTTCCGGTTATTAACTTTCAATTTGAACCCATATACCATATTCATAATTAAAAGTATAAATATAAATATGTGAAAAAGAAACAAGATTATATACATTGTTCAAATTAAACACCAATGAGTATTGCCTTATAAACTTGATTAGGTGCAATTATAAGAAAAAATAATTGACTGCATGTTAGCTAATGATATTGATTAACTAACTATAATTTCACATGTGTGTACGTTTTAATGATAGAACGTTCTATAGAAGAAACAAAACCCAAACAGTTCGTGAACTAATAAAGTAATTGGATAAAAGTATTTGTAAGTAATTGTATTTGTTGGATTAGTCACTTACTATTAGAGCAAAATATTAAATACTAAATCCAATTATTGGTATCCGAATCTAGGTTATAAATTTATAAATTTGATTCAAAACATGATAATATCATGGAAGGTTTATCAATTGTCGTGTATCATCTAGTGAAAAAGTCATATTTATCTATTTTTTCTGTGCTTTGAATACTGGTTATAGTAACTGTATTAATGAAATACTTTAAAATTTTATTAAAAAAGTAATAGACATAGTCCAAGAATTATAACTGAGTGAATATAAATCCATTCAATCCCTCTAAGTATTGTCTACTTTCAAGTTATTAATGACTAAATATATATTTTAAACGGCAAACTTTTTTTAAAAATGTTTATTTTAAATATGTCAAGTAATTTTAATAAAAATATATTTTTACTTTTAGATACTTGACACGTAGCATAAAAATTATTAATAAACATTATTTATGATCAAGGTGAAAATTAGTAGCTATGAAATATTTCTTAATTAGGAATCAATAATCGTGTTTTTTTATTAGTTGATATAATTATTAATAATACTCTTACATTTTATCTTGAACAATTTGTCTTATTTATAAATAAACTTTCCAACACTGCCTTCTACTAAATTGAATTGAATATATATATATATATATATATATATATATATATATATATATATATATATAACACATTTCATTAATTAGACTTTAAATTAAGGTTGAGTGGGGGAAGGATTTGGTGCTGAGAATAAGTGCTGCTTTAGATAAGCTAATTTTGATTAGGATGGATCAATTCAGGTACCATCATCAAAATTCCCAACTGCCTTTTTCTCCCTATCCTATTCCTCATTCTAAAATTAATTCAAATTACATAAAATTTTATTCAAAATTAAAATAAACCTTGGGTTGTGCATGTCATAATAATAATAAATAGAAGGGGACAACAAAGAAGCTGTCTTGCTTTTCACTTCCTAACATAATATCTATGTCCCAATTGCTTTTGCAACTCTGAAACACTAACAACAAACCACTTCAAGACAAAACAACGCCTCATAATATCCACACCTTATTCTGTGTCACAAAAATTTTAGACTCTTATTTTGTGCTCTCAAACAGTGTGAAGAAAAACTCCAACCATTCCAGTTGGAAAACATCACAATTCACCATCCCGGTAAGACCAATTAAAATCTTCCACATGGTCATGGTTTGCATGATTATGGCTTTGGTCTATCAAAATTTGAATAGACATGCCAATAGTTACTTGAGAGTCAGAGCTTGATTTTGTGTGCTTCTTCTGTAACAAAGTGGTTCTGGTTTTCAGTCTTCATCCTACAAAGTCTTGGATACTATTCAGTATTCAGTATTCAGTACTCACCACCCCATTTGTGGTTTCCTTTTCCTTGTAACCAAAGAGATGCTTCTCTGAGAGCCTTTATCTAGTGGGATTCCTGACAGATATTGCCATAACTCAAAAAGGTTAAGGGCCTTCCCTCGTTCTTGTTGATAAGAGAAAAAAATAATTCAGAACTTTTCTTGCTTGCTTCAGCAGTAGTACACTTCTCTGACAAGCATCAAAATTCTTCTGTCCTCAACACTCAAGTAACCATCCAGTGCAAGGAGTGTTACATCGCAGAAAGGTTTTGACACGTCCGAGATGTTTCAAACCTCTATGTGGCTCTATGTTATTCTCAATTTCCAAGCTCGTTTCTCCAAGCTTTTCAAGCTGCAGAGATAGATACGTCAGCTGAAATCAAAAGGGTACACAGATTTAGAGTTTAACACTTGAATTGTTGGTGTTTTTGAAGAGGTGGACACAGATAATGGCTCTTCATCACAGGTTGTTGCTGGACACAAATTCTAGCACGCCTGCACCAAGTAACGTGAATAGGACAAGAGAGACTTTCACAGGTGATGCAAATTTTGACACCAACATGGTGATTATCTTGGCTGCGTTGCTTTGTGCGCTTATATGTGCTTTGGGACTGAACTCAATTGTGCGATGTGCTCTAAGATGTAGCCGCAGGTTTGCTTTTGAGACACCAGAGGAGACTGCCACACGTTTGGTAGCAAAAGGCCTAAAGAAGAGTGCATTGCATCAGATCCCTATAGTTGTTTATGGTTCAGGTAGTGTCGGTATTGCAGCCACAGATTGTCCGATTTGCCTCGGGGAGTTTGTGGATGGGGAGAAAGTAAGAGTGTTGCCAAAATGTAACCATGGATTCCATGTAAGGTGCATAGATACATGGCTTCTCTCACACTCCTCTTGTCCTAATTGCAGACAATCTTTGCTTGAGCAACCGTCCATTTCTGGAGCTGTTGCTGCAGGAACCAGTAACTATGCAGGGAATGCTTTAGGAGGACATGAACATGTGTCTTTAGCAGTGGCTGTGGAAGAGGTTGGTTAATTGCAAACTTAGCCCTCCACCAAGGAACGGATGAATAAATGGAGACTAGTTCGTTTTAGCCTTGAGTTTGGAAATTGTTTTTCATGTTTACTGTGCATTTGTGTAATAGTATGAAAAATTGAAGATATTGGGGGTAGATATTAGTGTGGAATACTGCATGTTTGGATTATGGTTTTAGATCTCAGTCTGTGTTTGTGCATGTTTTCCTGACATGAGAAATAGTGCTGAATCTTAAATGCTTGTTGTCTGCAAAATAGATTGAGAAGCAAGTGATGCACACATTCTTGGACACATGGATCAATGGCATTGTCTCCAAAAAATCTTGTTAATGAATGACTAGCTCAAACTTGGATCATGGATGGCATTGTCTCCAAAAAATCAAAGAGAAAAAAGAAATCTTGTTAGTGAATGACTAGTTCTAACTTAGTTCAGTTTTCTTGACTGCGTCTCTAAAGCTTTCCTAATGATCTGAATAGAGCTACAGTGGGTTTCAAAATTAAATGAAGTAGTTAATGCATATTTAGTTCATGATAAGCATTCTGAATGTAGAACTAACTAAATACATAACTGAATCTTAATGGCTTGTGACTTGGCAATCAATGTCAGAAGACCATCAATCACACATCCCATGAAAGATCACTTCTTTTCTGTGCATGTCAAAGCAAACATGGATGCTCTTTTCCACTTCCATGTGAGCGGCATATTCTTTGATAAAGGGAAATTCACACGGTCCAAAATATTTCAATCGAAATAACCTTAATTAGTAGACAAGAACAACCTTAATATGTACAGAGATTAACCAAGTCCTGAATAAGCACCTCAAAAGGCCAGAGTTGGAAATCTGATTCCAAATCTAAATCGGGAACTTGTCACTAAGAAATAAGCATAAAGTTGGTGTCATGTGGCAGACTCTCTTGTCAATTAGTTCTTCCATCTTTTAAGGTTACTATGCATTTGATCAATTTATATTATATAATGCTGGAAAAATTGAAGAAAAAAATACCGGAAAAATGACATTACCTTTTAACAGTTTTCTTTTATATATTGCTTAAGTTTCTATTTTTACTTAATGCGAGACTAGACTCACTTAGATACCTAAGATGTAAACTATTCATTTTACTTAATTCCATACACCGCCTTTTGAAGTACAACATGCATTTCGTGAATCAGGATTCAAGAGTATGACAATAAAATGCTGTCATGATAATGCCATTACAATTAATAATTTGAAACCTGTCTTTATTCTTTTATAGTACTCTTGTCAATCAAGCAAAGCTTTATTTAAATTCTCTCATTTTAATCCACCGCTTATAGGCTGATAGACTTGGGCATTTATCCCAATTCCCATGTGTACATCTTCTTTAGTATCCACTACAGATCGATGACAAGTATCATGTCACTAGATGAGTAGGGTACATAGTTTGGTCGAGTTCTCTGGTCCTCAACTTCAAGGTTAGTAATTTGAAAATAAATAGAGAAGAGTCATCTTGAGCATTGCTAGAGCAGAGGCTCCAATACTAACACTTAGCCTTGGGGTTATACATTAGGAGGTGGCTTAGAGAGAATGAAATAACAGGTTCATTTAATAGCTGAAGTGATTCTGCAAGGTTGGATCACTGAATGGTATTAGATCATCTACACTTTAAGTGGTCTAGACTTTAATCTTGCTACTCCTACCATTCACATGCTATCACTTTAAACTTTTTGGACATTTAGTATATAAAAGTCTCTTGTTTAATTATGAGATAAACTAAATATCTGTTCAAATAGTTAGAAAATTAAGTTTCGGTAAATAAAATGAATGAGGTCAGAACTAAAAAACCTTTTACTGAACTTAGAATTTATAGGCCATCATAGTGCCTACATGGCTACATGGGTTTAATTAACCTATGGTCTACTCCAACATTAAAATCCTTATTGATTTTATTATAAAACATGATGTGTGGACATTTTACCTACACAAATTTGAGTGGAAAACAAATGAGAAGAAAAGAGAATCATTGACCAAGTTATTCATTAGATAAGGAAGAGTAGTTTTGCCCATTTACTTAGCTTTTTTTTTCTTTCCCTCTTTGATTTGAAGGGCAATTTGAGTACAAGAGCATATAGAACCAAGTAATCATGATTGTTGTTCTGTTCACAAAAGGGAATAATCTGTCTTTCTTCATCCACTCTAAATAAATATCCTTTGTGGGCTACTTGGACCCACATTTTGAAAATAAAAAATCATCCCAGCACTACCCATTGATTGCAACCAATCAATGAGAATTGAGATACTCTGCGGCTTGAAATTGAAATTGAAATTTGAAAGTCTTTTTCGGCTTAAGTTGGGAAGAGGGTCCTATGGCCTACACCTTGATTAACCCAGTTGGTCCATTAAGCATACAATACAATTGATACAAGCACAAATGCTATAAGCAGGTTAATTATCTACATGAGAAAGAGTCTTTTAATGCAATACTATCCCTCAAAAAACGAGCAACTCAAAGTTGAAACCGATTAAACAAGGCTCCGTGACCCCATGTTTTGGATTTGGATTTGGAACTTTACATTATTGAAAAATAAAAACTAACATATTTTATAGTCTGTATATTGCTGTGAGATGGACCTTAGTATTCCGCACTACATAAAGACCACATACTTTATATTTTCTTTACTTCAGGATATGTTTGGGTTTGTAAAGAGGAATACAAGAGAACAAAAACGTTCTATTTTTTGGACCATGAAGTTGTTTACGTGGCTGATGATCGAGGTTTGGTGGGGACTAATTAATAGTTGATTTTTATAGCATAAAAACACTTCCAATATATTTTAGTAGGTATGTCATGGAATACGTACGAGATATTACTTATATGTAGTATGTTCTGGAAGTTTTTAGGGTATAACCATAACTTATTGAGTGGTACTGGGAATTAGCAAATAAGTTCTTGAGAGCGAAGAACTCATAATAAGAAGAGAGGAGAGGAAGTGAGTGTGTGCTTTGAAAGAAAAGAGAAATATCTATCTATAGGGAGAGAAAACTTGTCTTACACGATCACAGGGCTCTCATGATCGTCTAAGTTATGAAGGTAAAGACGAAGAAAGTGGAGACAATGATTCAATTAGGTTACGGAAAAAAAGGGTGAACGTTGTGGAAATAAGGGAAAACAAAAGGTTTGTGTAATGTGGAGGCGAAGGATGCCTAGGAAAATTCGGATAAAGCTTATTGATTTCATTATGCTACAAATTTCCATAGCTTTTTTGTTTGCAATTGGCTTGAGTCCCATTTTCTTGATGTTTCTAAAATCATGTTTCTTCTTAAGGATTTTCTTAAGTTATATTTTATTCTAATTTAACATAATCAATGAAAATTGTCTCATCCTCACAATATTTCATTCCTAACTGAATATTTTCTAAGAAGTTTTTCAACTAGTTAACTTCATTTCCAACCATTTCACACTCAAGTGTAAACACATAACCAATAGTGGATTTTGTCTCATTCTAATTAGTGAACTAGATAACCAACAGTAGATTTTGTCTCATTGGAATTAGTGAACTAGTTAGCATCATTGTACCCTTATAATAAAACAAGAAATTCACTATATTTAATGCATAATCCATGTATCTCTTAAGTATTTCATGAGTCTTGCAAGTGTATCGCAATGATCCTGATTAGGACATTGAGTGTTCCTACTACATAAGTCGTGTTTGGTCTAGAAAAACTCATTAAAAGCAACAAGCTCTCAATTATTTCGGCATACTAAGGTTGAGAAATAGATTATCCTCTATTTTTCTTTAATTTAGATTAACATCATAAGAGGTGCTTACTAGTTTAAAGTCCTAATAACCAAACTTCCTACGAAGTTTCTCAATAATTGTTCTTAAGATAGTAATATACTATCTCCTTTCCTTATGACTCTAACTCCTAAAATCACATTTGTTTTTTGTTTTTTTTTTATTTCAAACTTAGATCCCATAAATAATTTTGTTCTAAGAACTTTGCATGTACCAAAAATTAACATATCATTAATATATAAGCGTATAATAGCACATTTACCATTTACAAATTTAGGGTACTCACATTTATCAACATTGCTAGTAGAAAAATCATCACAAAGTAAAATATTATTAAGTTTTTGTCATTGTTTTGATTCCTTTTTTTATCCCTATAAAGGTTTTAAAAGTTGGTATACTTTATTCTCTTGAGGAAGAACTACAGATCCTTCAATCATAAATTTCTTCCTCTAATTTACCATTCAAAAAATGTTGTCTTAACATCCATTTGGATGATAGAGTTAACAATACTCAAATAGAGGAAATTATAGTAACAACACTTAAATTGTACAATCTAGAAGTTATTTTTTCCCTAAAAAAAAAGGTTTTTTTAGATTTTGCAACACCGTCCAAAAAGTCAATCGAAACGTTTTTTATTTTTATTTTTTTACTTTTAGATTGTGTAATTCAGAATTCATTTTTCATGAAAAATACATAATTTAAAAGTCATTTTTTCTAATACGAGAGTCTTCTTCTAAATTGCACAATGCACAATTCAGACGTCATTTTTTGACTTTAAAATTGTGTAATTTGAAAGTGTCTTATTGATTACACAATATAGAAGTTTTTTTCTATGCAAAAAATGACTTTTGAATTACACAATCTAAACGTGTCTTATGGATTACATAATCTGGATTATATAATACAAAATATTTTCTTCTTTAAATATATTCATGACATAATACATAGATAAAGTATACTGAAATAAAAGAGGACAATCATGATGACAATAAGAAATAATGACAACAAAGAGGAAAGGAACAATTTAAACTTTTATTCACCCTTACAAGAATAAACATAAAAACTATAAGTTGTAGAAATAACTAGTATGATACTTATATCCAAACAAAATCAACAATTTAAGAAGTTCAGTAGTTTCTTTCATATGAAAATAATAAAATTAAAACATATTTCAACCGAGGTTAAGTTTCAAATATTTTTAAATTAAAAATGTTATATAATAGAGATTATTTTTCATATATTGTCCATATGAATTTCTTATATCATCTACTAATTTTAATTTTTTTATAAAATTCAAGCATTTTAATATGCCACGTATATGATTAAATGACAGTATATTTCTTTCGTATGCATTCTAATTAAATTTTATGTAGTGTTTATAAATTAACGAAATAGTACTCATTAATTTTATGCAAATCTGACTTCAAAAAATCATGATTTCTAATAAAATAAATAAATAAAATTGTGTGCCCTTATAATCAGAAAATCAAAATTACTTGTAACATACCTAAAAAAATGCGTTATTCGAAAGTTTCATTAAAAACCAAAAAATAAAAAAAATAAAATAAAATGTTCTTGTATTTAAAGCTGAAATCTACATTAAAAGTTTAGGGTCTGGATGGACTCTAACTTGAGTTGGGTGTAACGAGCAACTCTAACCCAATTCCCCTTTAAGCTTAATTATGCTAAATCAAAATTTAGGCTAATAAGGGATGAGTCATTTAATAGTTGGGACATATTTTTCTTAAATTTTTTTAATAAATTTTAAATATTATTTTTAACTTGTATGTAAACTTATTTTAATTTATAAAATAATTAATTTAAAAAAATCTATAAAATACTTATAGAGAAATTTATTGATAGAAACTTTTAATGAATACTAGAACTATTACTCAATCAAGCTTTAGATTATTTGTTCTTTTCAAAATAAATCTCGACTTTGAAATACTTTTGTTAGAAACCATGGAAATAAAGTTACGTTTGTGGATTTGTAAGTGAAAAATGGAATGATAAAAATACATACATTATATATGATAGGCTATTAAATTGATTAGAAAAAAAAAATTCCAGTCTCGTTAAAAGTAAGTGATTTGACTAAATTTCATGCATCCCAGACAAGATAGAAGATAAAAAAAAATAATAATATTTCTTCTAATTTTAAGAGAAAGTTGTGTTCTACTGTTGTAAGATAAAAATGCGTGTAATCAGTTCCTTTGTATTTTTACTTTTATCGTAATTTGTCTTGTAATTAATGAAAAGTGTCTCTAATTTTATCAAAAGTTTCTTCTTTATCATTAAAAATTATTCACATTACAGACACAGGTATCATATTATTGTGCAACAACATTATTCTTCCTGAAGAAGTCCAACGTTATAGAAAGTTCAGAAACCATAAAATAAACTAACAGTGCAATAATTTTCATGTGTAAAGTTAAATATTGAAGAAATTAAATGTGTGCATATTCTAATACCAGAGTCGGGCAGAAAATGAAGTATGCAGCTTATACTTAACTCAATACCCATTAGTTGATTTGTCTTCTGCAAGTTTGGATTGGTTTAATTTAGAGAAATAAGTATTTTAAACTGTTTAACTTTGTTTAGTTTACTTATAAATTGTTTACATTAGTATGTTGTTTAACATTAGTCCCTCTAATCTATCTGTTTGCTACAGTTTCATTTAGTTTGTCAGTGTGCCCTTTTTACCTAGTTTGTTAGTGTGTCTAGTTTGTTAGTGTGTCCTTTTTTACTTAGTTTGTTAGTGTCTTTTTTACTGTATACATACCTTCTTTATCTGTCTTTAGCTTTATGTAATAGTAAGTTTTCTTTACTTGTTCTTCTCTTATTTTACTCTTTTTCTCTCATTCTTTTTATGTTGTTCTTTTGCTGTCATGAAAAATTCTGAGTTCAACAAATCAGTTTTTGAGAGAATATGCATATCATAACAGTAGTTGCAAAGTGCTCCCCTTCAAAAGTAGAAACTCAAATTTGTAGTGTAGATGTTGATATATTGTGTTCTAACCAGAGGAAGAATAACCATACATAGAGCACTAACAAATTTGGTAAGTCACAAGATTAACATTATTCAGAAGTAGAGATCCTCAAACATTGTGTGAAGAAAAATCCAATTACTACAACTTAACAATTCAAAACATAACCCAAAGATTGCACAATACAAAGTTATGTTCACTTGGAGAGCTCCTCAGAAAAAGTGGCAGCCAGAGATTGAATGGTTGTGGTAGACACTGCCCCTGAGCCACCAAGGTACCATTTCTTGATGGCCTCCACCACATTGCCATTCTCTAACACAAACTTGGAGTCTTCTTTCCCCTCCAAAGATGTCACAATCTGCATAATAAATACAATAAACAGTCAAGCCCTTTTAAGTAGAAGGTTAACTGAAAGGTAATCAGCAATAAGTTGATAAGGATGCTTTACCTCAGCAGTAGCAGAATTTGCAGGGAAATGGTATGTAATGACTGAATGCTTCTTGAAGTACTTAGACTGGAAAAACTCAATGACTTTTTCCAAAGCCTCTTCCTCTTCTTCCTCATATTTGTCCTCAGCTGCCAACCTATCCCTCACAGCACTCTCTACCTGAACCCCATATTGTGCACCCTTGATCTCTTTGATCACCACAAGTCTAATAAACTTTTCAACCGGAGCTGTATATACATTCATACATACATTGGTCATTCACTATAATTACTTAGCATTTAGAAATATATCATTATGAATAAATAATATATGCACTAATATGGAAGGTTTTCTACACTATCATTCATCTCAAACTGTGATGTTTGATAATTTATTAACGTTTATAATAATTACCTTCAAAATCACATTGAGAACGTTTTGAGAGGACTATTAAACCATAATCCTATTATTTCACTGATACTAATTATTAAATTTGACAGAACTTTAGGACTGGTATGGATAAACACTTACAAGAAATGAGAGCATCGAAGAACTCATCATTTTGTTCCAGCTCCTTTGCTGGTTTTCCTTTGAACTGCTGCAAGTGGCTTACTACTTCAGGCTCGAAATAGACCCCGATTGAATAGAATTTCACATGGATAAAGTGGATCTCCATGTCGGTGATTCCTGATCAAAGAAGGAAATCAAGTTGATTCTACTTGCTACTCATAAATGAACAAAAATTTGAAGTCTATGATCTAGATCCCTTGCTGCCTCAAGTTTACTGCTTCAATCTTTAACTTGGTTGAAAACATTAGCATACAGAACACTATAAAACCTAAACCTCATCCCATCTTAAAAATCAAAGAAAAAAAAAACTCAGAAGAGCAGAGTAGAGGAAGTAGGTAACTTACCATGACCCAGCAGAGACAAGGGCTTGGTGGTAGTGATCTTGGAAGGATAAGGGATTTCATCAACCAACACCTGTTCTGTAGCCACTGAAATTAAATTCACAAAACAAGCAATATTTCTCTTAGATATAAGCACCAACAAATTAAAATCAATAAACAACATTTAGCAAGTCATTGGATTGAGGGAGAGAAATCTTACTAGTTGAATTTGATAGAGATGGAGAGCAGAAGAAGAGTGGATATGAACAAACTGCTGTGGCAAAAAGGGTGTGTTAATCAGAGTGGAATTTAAGGGTATTTATTTAGACCCTAAGGTGGTAGGTAGATAGGGCAAGTTGATCTTACACCTCTGAGTTGGTCAATTACTAACCTTCTATACTATTTAAGGTTGGCTACATCACATCATAATTAAGACCACAAACCAATGAAAAATATTTACTTTTCTTGAAATATATATTCCATTTGCTCAAGACTCAAGAGGGTTTCCAAAGAAATTAAACTGTAACATTTTAATGGTTAAAAAGAGATCCTTTTCAAGAAAAAAAAAATGATGAAATGAGCTGAGAGGAAATGGTTGAGTTTTGCAGTCAAATTTGATGCCTTTGTTTGACTAGTTGAGAAGTTCTTAGGCCACCAATGGGGTAGGTGGCACGAGAGCCACCTTTCATCCTACCAACCCATCTATAAACAATTTTATTTTCTCCAGCTTTGGTTTTGTACTCTTCTAACACATTTGCATTATGAGTCTAAAGTGTCATTACTCATAGAGTCAAAGAATAACACCACTTAAACAAGTTTTGGTGAATGCAAAAACAAGAAAGTAGTATATGTATGTTGTTACCTTCTATACATTCACATGCAATTTTCCCCTCATTAGCAGAAAAATCCTTTAGCCATATGTTCCTGTTTAACATTTACCAAAGACCAAAATTTATTAAATGATATGATAGATTATTATGTGTGTTAAATTATATTTTAAATAAATTTTTTAATCTCTCAATACAAAAGTATCAATCATTAATGAAGTGGCCAAATAAGTTCTGATATGTTCTTCAATCCACCCATCTGCCCTGCCATACCTAATTTCAGAAACGAATTATTGGTTAGATAACTACTTTTACATCTTGCTTTGGATGTAAAGATTATATGAAAATAAATTATTTTATTGATATTTAGTGGCATAAGATTAATTATTTTAATAAAAAATTAAAACTTAATTCAATATAAAGATAATTTACAATCATACAAATTCGAAGGAAAAAAAAATACTTTTTCTGTGATATCGCATTAAAATTTAGATTGACGAGAATGATTTAATCTATTACATGAATTACTGTGGAGGGTGAAATAAATTATTTACTTAAAATTGCAAGTCAAATTTATCTAAAATAATTAAAATAATTTTTTTATTTTTTGGACACCTGCGTAGTGTTTAATATTGGTAATACCGTTTATAATTTTATCTGGAATGGAATCCTCATTAATTCAACATTAAATTATTACTATAAATTGTTTTGTAAAAATTAATCGATAATAGGAAAATGAATTTTAAAACTATAAATAACGTTTTTTGCGGTGTATTAAATAAAATACCAAGTAGATTTAAATTCAAATAAATTTAATAAAAAATTGCTTATAAGATAGAAAATCTTAATTTCCACATTTTTTTTTCTGATCATGAACCTCTCTCTCCATCTTAATTATTAGAGTCACTTTTTTGTTCTTTTGGGACGGTGTTTGTACGCTTGTTCAAGTTCACCGAATGGGTTGGTATCTTTGATGCAAATACAGGAATCTTCTCCTTGCTTTTTGCATTGTTCTTTTTTTCATTATTACTCTTAGTTTTTTAATAACTTTTATTATGGAAATACCATTATAAGTAATAAAACATTTTGAAAATAAATTTTAGGAACTTATTTAAAATACTTTTTTGAAATTTTATTTTGTAACATTCAAAACACTTCTTTAATTTCGAAACACATTCAGAACTTTATTTTTTAAAAGAAACAATAACTCAATAGTTTTATTTAAAAGATATGATTTTGGAATAATAATTAAGAAGTAAGTAATACAAAAGAAGACACCACCTTCTCAGCATCCTTTTGCTTTCAACGCCGAGAGGCCCGAAATTCCTCCCAAAGTTCAAGGCCTCGTTTCTTGTTCTGTTGTTTACCTTTGGGTCTTGCAATCGGGCTTTGCACTCAATCGTGCTATGAATTTAAGACGGCTTCTTCATGCACCTCCATAAGTTTCTTACGGCACTTTCATATATTTATGAAATTTCATATCTTCCTCTTTTGAAAAGACCTTTATGCCTTTTACATATTATTGTATGTATTTTGACTTTCGGAACAATTTATTTCAGAGCGTAAACTTTAACTTTCGAAAAAGCCTATTCCAGAAGCTAAATTTTACATTGCGAAATAAACTGTTATGAAAGTATAATTTGACTTTCAGAGTTGAAAACAGTTTTCCGAATAAAGTATTCCAGAAGCTAAAAAATTATATCTCCAATAACTTATTTTGGAAGTTGTTTCCAAATCTAAAAATAACTTCCAAAATAGATTATTTAGGAAGCTAAAAAGTACATATTTATAATACTTTTGAAATAATCTATTCCCGAACAAAAAAATATACCTTCATAATATTTTTGAAATGTCTTATTTTTAAAACTGTTTTTGGATACGGAATAGCTTTTGGAATAAATCATTTCGGAAGAAAAGAATACACTTTTATAATGATTCTAAAATGACCTATTTTGAAAATTATTTTCGAATCTAAAAATATGAAGGTGTATTGCAAAAAGGATAAAATAGGTAATACAAGGCAGTGAGAAAAAAATAAAAAATGTATGGAGGGCCTCAAGAAACTGTGGAAGTGCAGGAAGCAGCCGAATTTAATATAATTAATATACCTTATAAAGCTTATTAATGCGTAAATCTAATAGGAATTTATGTTTAACACCAATGAGACTCTTCATTGCTTGTCCATACTTTTAAAAGGAAAATAAATAAATAAATAATAGTATTTGATTTCAAAAAGGCCAATTAAAAGTGAGTGTAATTATAAATATAGAATAGAATAATTAAAAGTGTGTGATCAAATCTTAAAGGGAAATTGGGATAGAGTTGCTTCCAACTCATGTTAGAGTCCATTCAAACCCTACACTTTTAGTATAGGTTGAGTTTTAAATATAAGAAGGTTCTATTATTTTTTTTGTATTTTATGAAACTTTAGAATAACTATGTTATTAGGTATATTACAAGTATTTTTGGTTTCGGATTATATGGTCACCAAATTTGAGTTATTTATTTTATTAAATATGGCATGTTAAATATTTGTCTTTTACAAAAAATATTTAAAATTAAATATATACTAAATTCTAATTCGCATATGATATGAAGAATACATATGGACAATATATGAAATATAATTTTTTTATATATATAACATTTTTAATTTAAAAATACTTAAGACTGGTTTAATTTGACTATTTTCATTTTAACGTTAATAAAAGAATTTACTGGTTTTCCTAATTTCATTGCGCCATAGATATTAATCTTGTTTGTTGACAGATATTACACAGGCAAATTTTTATTTACAAATTGGACATGAAAGTTTTTGCTACATGGATTATTCCTACAGTACAAGAATGCAATATTTTCAAATCATTGCGTTAACACATCGAGTTACACATGGATAGATAATTTTAACTATCACTCTTTATATTATATATACATATACCTACCAATACTGTCTCTCTGTTTTCTTTTAATTACTAAATTTTAGAATCAATTCCTTTTGTTAGTTTTTATCGACCAATTCTTTTTTGAGTGTGATCTAAATAATTCATTTTTATTTTCTCTATTTTTTTTTCATGTATTTTAATGGTGTTAAGATATGTTCTTCCTCTTAGGATCTTAAGGTTCTTTTTCTATCTTCTCAAGTTTGGTGTTGTTTTTAGTTTTGAGATTATTTCAATAGATTTTGATCTGGTACTACTAATAATACAAGTGCAAAATTCAACTAAAAAAATTAATCTCTTGCTCGAAAATGTCATTACCATTTAGAAATTGTCATTACCATTTACATAAGGTAATTAAACTCGAGTTTATGGTTAAAATAATAAAGACTTTACAAAATTGTGAGATTATATTGGGATAGTTGATTTTTTTTATATATATATAAATTGTATTGTAATGATAACTTTTGAATGTGTGACTCTGATTTTTTACATTAAAAAAAAGTGTTTTAATTAAATTTTATTTTAATTGAAATTCATTCAACTAAAAGGATAAAGGGTGCAGTAGAAGATAACGTTAAATTTTATTGACTGTAGAATTTGTTTTAATTAAAACACTTAATTACGATAGGAAAGTTGTTCTAAGGTTGAAAATTCAGGATGAAATAACTTGAATTAATTTTAATTGGGTAGTATTGTGGTTGAAAACAGATATGCTAAGATAAAATTTTAATTACATTAATTTTTAATTAATATGATGTTTTATTTGAGTTGAATCTATTTATCTAAAAATATGAATATAAAAAAAATAACTCTACACTCTTTTAAGATCTAATCTATTTGAGATCCTATAGTTTTATTTTGTCATTTCATGTGTGAAATTTAAGTAACAGATAATATAAAAAAAGAAAAATTTACAATTTTGCTATTAAAATTTAGATTTTAAGTATCTTGGTTTTAAACATGCTAATTTAGATTTTAAGTATCTTGGTTTTAAACATGCTAGTATATTTCAAAACATAGGTTTTAAGTTATATTTGTTACTATTTATAAGATGCAGGACATCCAGTATGATGACTTGTTAAAACAAACTAGAGAATATTAAGTTCAAAATATAAGTTTTAAAGTTGCATTTGTTACAATTCATAAGACGAAGCAGGACATATAGTATGATGATTTGTTAAAACAAACTAGAAAATATTAAATGATTCAGCTGATTTACTAAACTGTGTTTGATAAGATATATCGAACAAATAAATTACAATCTGATGACTTGATGAACCAAATTGTTGTGAATAATTTTTATTAGACTTTGTAAAAAAAAATTATAAATTTGATAAATGCACATTGTATTTTTCTTATTTTTCTTACAAACTTAACAAATTGCAAGTCTAGTTTTAAAAACTCAAATCGAAAGTTAATGAGAAACCAAAGTGAAAAGTTTTGAAACCTAAAGAGATAAAAAGGTTGATGGAATGATCATAACAAGACTTGGTTTTTATTATCCAGTGAAAGTCACAAGTCAATTCATTCAGAACATACACATTAATCATCAAAATGTTGTGATTATGTAAGACGTATATGAAAATATAAAGTATTGTTGACAAAAATATAAAGATGTAAGACCTATATGAAAATATAAAGTAAGAACTATATGTAAGGAAAATACTATTGACAAAAGATGTACCAGTTGATACTATGTATCTCTTAAAAAGAATTTTATATCTTGCAAACGTAAGAAATATAAAGTATTGTTGTCTAATCTAGTACAGAAAGTGAATTTAGATTTATGTCCCTAATTACATACGAGCTTGTGCGTATTTAACAACAAATCTTTATAATTTCCTAAGCAAGAAGGTTGATCTTTAGTTGGAAGAAGGAGGAGAATGGAATATTATTGTTGGAGTGGAGAAGAATAAGATCCTGGTGGAAGGACAAAATGAGATTAGAAAACTCAATTATCTTATTTAGAAAGCTGAATTCTAAAGCTTCTAGTCACACCCCTTGGTTTACTAAGTAATCAACTATTCTACTACTTTTTGTTCTAAAACTCTAAAACCTGTTCCAGCCCATATTAATCATGCTCTGTAATTGTGAAACCCAAAAGTGTGGCTTTCATTTCTCACTTATATTTTCTTTTCGATTCTCACACTCTTTACTTAAATTTAATTATCTATTTTAATTTATTTCACACTTTTATTTGTAACATACAAAATAAAATAAAAAATCCTTGCATGTATCTTTTAATTTAGTCGTCACACATTTATACTTTTTAAATTAGCAAATCATAAAATTACCAACAATTTCCACAATCAGGAGAATTTCTTTTCAAATCATAATAAAAAAGGCAATTGGTTCTTTAATAAAATTCACAATGAGAGCAATTCAGTTAAAATTCAAAAATAGTTCTTCAAAAATAATCTTGTAAATTCTTCAGTTAATACCTTTTTATCTTTCATTTTTTTTTCTCAATAGACCTCTTTCTTGTTTAATTATTGAAATATTATTCTTTTATTTTATTTTTTATTTTTTTTATTCTTTTACATTAAAATAACACTCTTTTGTTTTTTTTTTATTTTTTATTTTTTTTACAGTCAATATATCAATTATAATTAATTTTTTTCTCTTTTTTTTCTTTTTTCTTTTGTTTTATTTTTTATGATTTTGTGATTGTATTTTTATATTAAAATTGATATTGGAAGAAAAAATTATAATAAATTATAAAATTGTTATTTAAATTAAAATTTGTAATTTTTATTTGTTAAAAATATATCTAAGTAATTAATAACAATAATTAAATAAAATTGTTGGGATATTTTTATAAATAAATATTAATTAAATAGTTTAAAAATTTTAAATAAAATTTAATTTATTTGTAAATTACTTTTAAAATGTTGCAGTATATGTTGAATATATATTTACTAAATAATTTAGTTAATGGTGACATACTTTGTGTAAAAAATAAAACATAATCAACGATGAGAAATTGACGCTCCAATAATGTTGGAACATGTTCTTCTCGTATGTCTTGACATTTGATAATATGAACATTTTTTGACCGACTTGTTATTTCTTTATGTCTATATCAGTCTTTATACGACTTGATTAATCTTTTAAGTGTTTGACTGAATTCAGTACTCGTTCTGTTCTTTTAAAACTTATTTATAGATACTAAAATTGTCATTTGCAATTTGAATTTATTTTCAATAAGATTCTAATAGTGCATAAAAGTAGTGCTTCATCTTTAATCAAAAATCAAATTTTTTCTCTATGAAAATTTATCTTTATCAAAACTCAAATTTATCAAAAAATAAATTCTATCTTTATCAAAAATTAAATTTTATCTTTATTAAAACTCAAATTTTATCTTTATAAAAAATTAATTATATCTTTATTGAAAATCAAATTTTATCTTTTATTGAAATGATATATTTATCAAATATTAAATTCTATCTCTATCAAATACCAAATTCTATCTTGATCAAAAAAAAAAAAAATTATCTTTATCACAAAATAAAAAAATCAAATTCTATCTTTACCAAAATTTTATTTGATTTTTGCTATTAATTGTTTACATATTCTTTTTAACAAACTAAAAATACAAATTTTAATTAAAATAACAATTTTATAATTTATTATAATTTTCTTCCAATATCAATTTTAATATACAAATACAATCACAAAATGATTATAATTTATTTTATCAAATTTAAGTTTATTATAAAATATAAAATAAAATAATTTATCGTTTTTTTCTATTATACTTAGTTAGTTAAAATATTTCATTTTATTTTATTTGTATTGTACTTTTTAAAAATTTAATTTAATTATTTTTATATTACTTTTTTATTTTAATTTTAATAAACTAATAATCACAATTTTCAATAACTGTTATAAAAAAATAACTTGTAAAATATTTACGAATAATTATAATGGAGGTAGCTGTAAAAAACTAAAAAAGAAAAAGAAAATAAAAGATAATCATAATTGATGTATTGAGCGTAAAAAAGATAAAAAATAAAAAATAAAATAATACTATTTCAACGTAAAAAGAATAAAAAATAAAAAAAGTGTTATTTCAAAAAATAAAGATAAAAGAGATTTATTGAAAAAATAAAAAATAAAAAAATATTAATGGAATAAAAAAGTTAATTATAAATAATCTGGTATTAATTTTTTATTTTTACTTTTTCTACTAGTTATTTTAAAATTTATGATTAAGATGATTTTTAATTTATTGATAGTATAAATATAATCACATAACAATGTACGGAAATTAAATTAAAAACAAATCATAAACAAATTTTAAAATTATCCTTTTCTTTTAAATACCGTTCCATATAATAACATACGACACTAAATTTGAAACAAAGTTAACAGATGCTAGATAATAAAGAGATTTTCAGAGTAAAATCAATTTAAACTAAAATATTTATTATCTTATATTATAACTGTTTCCTTATCAGTTTATCTGATTAGCTGTTAATTATTCTTAAAGCTGGAAACACCCGTTTATAGTGGTTGCTAATAAACGGTTGCATTAACTGTTAGATGAACAAGATTCTTAAAGTTTTGTAATGATTGTGGAGTGTGACCAAGGAATTAAAGAAAACACGCAAACAATAATGGCGTGCGTGCTCTTGCGTGTGTTTTTCTCGTTTTAAAAAAGCGAGAGATGCTGACGTGGAGATCATAATCCGAGTGTTTTTCTCGTTTTTAAAAAAATGAGAGATACTGACGTGGATATCAAAATCCGACATGGCATCCACGTTGCACTCTATTGGCCAAGCTTTGCGCAAAGCGAATGCCCCCTCTGTGGCGGCGTTCGCAATCCATGCACTTTTCGCGTGCCACCTCGTGCCATTCTCATAATCGTTTCTTCAAGTCACACGCGCAATCTCCTATACTCGCTGTTCATTACTCCTTTTCCCAAATTCCATCTCCACCGTTGATTCCAACCCAAATCACTCTAAAGTAATCACAACGTGTGGTGATCAGCATTTTAAAACAGTATGGAGTTTCCACTCCACATGCGTCGCGTGTGAGCCTCGTGGAGGAAACATTAAGCCACGTTCCCATGCAAACCAACCTCGCGCCAATCCAACATCTATTGAATACAGCGCGGACCACGCTATTCCCTGCACCCTCGCTTAATCACCGTAGATTGAATATGATTTAAGAAAATGATGAGAAATAAACAAAGAATGGGTAGTAATATGGTATAGTATAATGGACTGGGCCGCAGAGGAACAGAGGCAATAACAGTGTTTGGTGAATGGGTATAAAAAAGAGAAATCCGAGTCAGAGTTGAAGTCATGTTTGAATCATAGAAACTATTTATCCGCCATTGATTTTGAACGCGTAACACTGAACATCCATTATCCTATCGTGTGTTTTGCTTCTTATTAAATCATCTTCTTCTCCAAACCCTTCAAATTGGATCTTCAATCTTCACACAAACGTAACCCTAAACCGATAACCGCTTTCGCTTTTTTCCGCTTTCTTCCACGCTTGCTTCCTTCTCCGGCCATCTTCGCTGATGGCGTCGTCTAAGGGCATTGCTTGCGCCGGAAACATCCGTATCGCTTCCAACTTCGGAACCCGGAGCCGGAGCGGTTTGGCCATCCAACCCCCGTGCTCTGTTGCGATCGGACGGTCGAAGGCGAGGGCGGGGAGGATCTCGGCGGCGATGGCGACGGAACGGGCGAGTGCGACAAACTTGGAGCTGCCCGGGAAGCGGAAGGAAGGAGCAAGCGACGCCGTTGAGGGACAGGAGAGGCTGGACAGGTGGATGAAGGAGTCGGTGGTGGAGATTGTGAAGAATTTGAGAGAAGCGCCGCTGCTGGTGCAGGTTTACCCGAAGTTAGGAGCGGCGGCCACGACGACGGAGAAGAGGGTGTTGGTGGAGGACTGGCCGGCGGTGAAGGAAAGATGGGAGAGGGGCGAGGCGCCGATGCCGGAGGGGGTGATATTCGTGGAGGAGTTGGAGGGCGATGAGGCGGAGGAGGGCGGCGGAGAGAGGACGACGAGGGCGTGGGGAGTGGTGGTTCAGGGGAAAGGTGTTGGGTGCGGGCCGGTTTGCTATCTATTAAAGACCTGTCGGGTCGGGTCGGGTCCTGGTAATGGGATTGGAGTTTGTTCGACCCACTTTTGCTTAGTGAAAGTGAAGGACTTCAGGGAAACGGTGCAGTCGCAGCTGAAGAATTGTTGGCTTTTGCAGGGACAGTGGAATTGATGAAATTGAATGAAAATGTACATTTTATTCTTCATGAATAATTTTTTTTTGCCACCCTTGATGCAATTCTTATACCCAACTTCAACTGTGGATCTGTACAGAATGAAAACCTTTTAGGGAATTTATGATCAACCTGTCAAATACTACTTCTTCTTGTTCCCTTTATTATTAGGGCTGCCCTCCCTTGTTTCTAGGTTTTATACCATTATTATATGTTCTTCATTTTATCACTATTAATGAAGTCTCTTTTATTACTGGATCTTATCATGTTCATTCATTTAATCATTCCACTAACTTCAGATTCAATCACACAAAACTTACCTATAAACGTGCTTTAACTTAGTTATCTTATTAATCCGTGATGAATTATTTATGAACTGTGATGGATCATGATAGTGATTGTTAAATTAATTATGGTGTCAACTTCTAAATATGTTATTCAGGTTCACATGGCTCCTCACTGTGCACATGTATGTTATGTATCACATTTGTTATTTCTCTTATTTTAAAAAGATGCACCGTTGCTGATTATGTATCGATTTATCATTTCTTTGGAGTTTTATTTAGGATACATGAGTTATTGTTAAATTAAAACATTTTATTATATTTTATTTATTTTCTGATCTTGTCAGATTCAAATCAAGTAAAGTATTTCAACATTAGTTTACATAAAAAGCTAAAAATCTAATTTAGTTAAACCATCTCTAATGTTGTGTTATATAAAGTAATAATGCTTAATAAAATTCACAACTGCAACAAATTATGTAAGTATAGTTGCTTAAAAATTCATGTTATGTATAATAGAAATTAATGAAGAGAATGTTTTAAGTATTAAAATATAAGGGTCAAATTATATTAAACATCTTAATTAAGTAAACTTTTTTAGAGTGTTTCACAAAAGTAATTAATCCGATTCAGTTGAACCATTTACAGTGTTACTGGTCTTATCTTAATCTCATATATTCATTTTTTTATTGTTTTCAAATAAAATCCTTAATTGTAATTTTAGAATTAGTTTGATTTAACAACTAGTTAAGAAAATTCATAATCTCAAATCACTCTGTTATTATCTTTGTAGGTATATTTGATTTTCTTAACCACTTTCAAATTATCTATTTCATATTTTTCAAAATTAAATTTCAATCTTTTTTAAGAAAAACTATCAATAGTTAAAATAATTTTGTCCCACAATAAAATTTATTTACTGAAAATTCAAAAATATCATTTATATGTTTAAAAATATTAATTTGTTATAATGCTTGCTATAATTAATTTATATTAAAAAAATCCATTTATTATAATATTTTTTGTTAAAAAAGTCACTAAGCATTTTCAATGGTAACATTATTTTAAAATTATACCGTCCATTATTAGTTGTATGATTTAGATTTATTTTTCTCTTCAATCTAATGTAAAACTGATCTCTCTCTCTCTCTCTCTCTCTCTCTCTCTATATATATATATATATATATATATATATATATATATATATATATATATATATATATATATATATATATATATATTTGTTTATTTGTATAATAA
>Ga0099825_1001086_pt1 | contig 33447 bp, 19 predicted proteins | sample SiratroredBW_FD_76838 | JGI IMG/M metagenome (GOLD analysis project Ga0099825, IMG submission 76838) | Root nodule microbial communities of legume samples collected from California, USA - Siratro red BW | ecosystem: Host-associated > Plants > Roots > Nodule | place: USA: California | collected...
ATAAAAAAAAATAATTAAAATATTTTAAAATTTTTTTTTTTTTTTTTTTTTTTTTTGTATAATGAATGTAATCCATTCATACTCAGTAAAATTAATTATTTATTGTGTTTATTCAAAAATTTAGTTAATACTTTTTTTTCTTTTTTCATGAGAATTAAATTAGAGTTTTTCGGTGCAATCATTTTTTTATAAGAATAAGAATAAATTCAAAAGAATATTTTGCACTAATTATGTTTTACAAAATATTTTTAACTATGAGCATTTTTCTGTTCCATAAATAATTAGAGAGACATAATAAAAAGAATTTTGTTGTTTCCCGTTTAATTTAAAGTTTTATTTGATAATTTGCATCTTATATTATTAAATGTATTGTTGGTAAGTTCTCTCTTAAAATGAAACTTTGAATATGATTTGAGAACAATCAACCGTAACTATATTTGTTGAGATGCTTTTTCTTAAAAATTATTTTGAAAACTTATTTTGACTATTTACATAGCCAACAACAATTAAAATAATAAACATGTTAATAATAAAAAATTTAAAGAATTAAATTCCCTTTTGAAAAAAAAAAGAATAAAATCCCGTTTCAATAGTTAGGTAATTTTAAAATATCATATAAATTCAGGACAAGTTTAATGTTTCTAATTGTAATGATAAATATATTGGTTAGTTAAATCCTATAAATAGAACTAGAAGGCCATCATTTAATTTTTCTGTGTTAAAAAAAATTAAAACTTTTCTTCGTTGAAACTTGGTATTAAGAATTTAAAAAAGTCATTGAAAATAGAATCACATTTAATTAAATACTATTTTGAAAATTTAATCGTTAAATATGGTGAAAGTGAAAGTTTGCTTATATTTTGATTCACAATTCTTGATTTTTTTTTTAATTTATATTTAAATGTGGTATAAAATGGGTGGTAAATTTGGATGGCGTATCGACTTAAAGTTAAAAGGTAATATATCTCGAAATAGTGAGATATATTTAAAAGGAAAACTTATTTTAACAATCATATTTGTCATATACACAAATAAACAATCAAAATTATGACTACGTGATTAAAGATAAACGTTAGTTATCAATTATGATTTTTTTTAAGTTGACAAGCATGGATTTTAGGTATAAATATTGAATATTATGGTGTTGAATGGATAATGCGGTTGTTTTTGGGACGAAGTGAATTTGGTGTGCATATTGAGTGAGTTACAGGATTGTTCAAACTTCTTCATTGGACAAATTCTCCTCCTCTGTCTTCTCCAAACTTATTAGGTATAAATAGGAATGTTCGAAAGGATAATTTGTTGAAAGGTACGAGATTGATGTCCTATCATGGTGAGCTGAAATTATTAACACAGGACACAACATTTATCATATAATCTTACTAAGTTTACATTAATTAATTGTTCCTTATACCTGCACACTTCATTTCACCTCATTTTGTGCTTCACTCACTACAAATACCTTCTCATCGTTCTTAATCATCTCTACGTCAACAATTTTTCCACCTTCTTCTGACAAAATATAGGAATTCTTCGCAGTTTCCAAATGTTTCCCTACCTCCTTTATAAGCTCTTCAATGCTTTGTGGAACCCATAAGACCACTCCCTCCTTTTTACCTGCTTTGTCATCCCATGGGTGGAAAGGATACACCGTACATCTCTTTTTAGGATTTTCATTTCTTGACTGCAGCATTGATGTTGCTGCAAAATTCATGAACGTAGAATGTTTGTTAGAATGCTTACATCAATATTATTCTGTACTCAAAATTGATGTACCACACACCTAATGATATTCTCTACTCAGAAACATAATGATACCTTGAGTTTCATGAATATTATCGGACAACTCAGCTAATTGAGAAACTTTTGCAACTTCAAGCATTTTGATCATATTTCTATTCCCACCGGTATGAGCTTCATGAAGAGGTGTATTTCCCCATCTGCCACAAGGAAGTGTTGAAACATGTTCTTTCGCAATTCAATAAACAAGACAACAATGCAATGAATATAAAGTGAAATATCAAAAAACATATGCTAAGTCAATGTTTGAACCATACCTGTCCTTAGATAAAACACTTGCTCCTGCTTCTAGAAGTAATTCAACCATAGTAAGGAAGCCTTCAGAGGCAGCAATGTGAAGAGGGGTACGCTGATCATAATTTTTGGCATTTGGATTAATACCACAAGCTAGAACCCTTTTTAAAAGATCAAACTCCTTCCTTGCAACTGTCATGCAGAGAAAATTGCCAATGTCATCAATACCAAGGATAGCTCCAGCGTCAACAAGTACAGATGCTACATCTTCATGTCCATTCTTGAGGGCTTCAAGCAAGGGAGTGGTGCCAAATTTATCTGAAACAAATGGATGTTTCAAAACGATAAGTATTTTTCTCTTCAAAGATGCATATTTAATAAAATATTATCTGTCATTTGCGTCACATAACCTGCAGTATTGATGCATACTCTTTGTTCAACAAGGTAAGAAGAAATATCCACGTATCCTTTTGATGCTGAGATATGCTGTTATAACAAACACAAAAGATTAAGATTTTCAAGGACAAGATTCACTATCTTATACTGCATGGACTAGACACAAATTTATTTACAAGATAAGTTATCTATATGCAGTTATGCATAATGAAGAAGCCAAAGTTCGCGGTGATTGAGTTCATGAAAATTGGTTGTGCATACCAAAGGCGTTCTACCATCATAATCAGTTTTATTGGGATCTGCCCCAAATCCAATCAAACGTTTGACAAGATCAAGATGACCATCATGGGCAGCACAGTTGAGCCTTGTAGCCAGCTCTATTTCCATGCTTCCAATAGTGAGGTTGAAGTCTGACAACAAAAGCTTACGCTGCAAATTTAAGTCTTTTACCTGTCACCAAGTACGAGCATCAATTATAAACTTTTCAGCTTAGAATTTCTATCAGAATTCTTTTATTAAAAAGACCACTAACCAACTACCATGACAACTATATCAAAGATCTCTCATTCTAAATATATCATTTCTCAAAATTAGTTTCAAATCTCTAATTACCAAAACTAATCCTAAGGTCCCTCTCTCTTAAATATATTTATTCTCACCCATCTTATTTAAACACTACCCTCCATATTTCATACTTTATCCGTTCCTATATTCTTGAATTGCTTATGGCTCGTTCATAGATCACGTGTTACTATCTTAGTTCTCTTTCATGAACATAAAAAAGAATAAAATTATAGTAGAGTTTCAGAGTTTCAGTTCATCGCTATTCAGAAGCCACACATTAATTTTACTGTTTCTTTTGCTTTTACTGTTTTCTTGTTTTACAATGTCTTTAACCCTTGTTCAAACAAGCGCCTTTTTTTTCTTTTCTTTTCTTTTCTTGCAGTTTTTCTTGTTTTACTTTTGAAACATTTGTGAGTTCTTACTGCTACCAGTTAACAGTTAAGAAATGTTTCACATGCATTTTATTCTAACTTTTTCTATTCATTGATTTAATTAAATCTGACTCAAAATTATGTTATTTTCATCTACAAGTTTTGCTTTTGTAATTTTATATTGAATAAATAATTTTATATCTTTAAAAAGTCGAAGAATACTTTTAATGAAAGTAAAATTATTTGAATAAAAAAATATGTTTTCATAAAACATTATTAAATTTAAAAATGAGTTATTTCAAGATTCGTTTCAAAAATCTGTTGGGCCGGTGCGCTCCTATCACAAATATGATAGGCATTTTTTTTTTTTAAATTATGGGTAAGTGACTTGGTTGACTAAATCCTCTCAAAATTGCTAAAGAAAAGAAATCAAATAGTTTCTCCCTGCTTTTATCATAAGCTATTTTTTGTTTTTTCAAGTTAGGCATTTTCTATCCCAAGACTCATTAAAAAATACCACAAAAAATGTAGCACCATCGACTCCTGACACGTCTTTTGATGTTTTATGGTTATAAGTACCATTGTTAGCCGCTGGGAGATATAATCGTTGGCTTAACGTAGTTGATTTTTAGTATATTAGTTTTTCTATTTGAACTAATGCTCGAATGAGGAGGAATCCAGCAATTTGGTGATCATGATAATTGAGGAGTTGCATAGCAGTCTTCGTATTCATGGGCAAAGAATGAGGAGACATGGAGAAGAAGAACAAGTGCTGAAGATTACTAGAGAAGATAAAAGGAAGAGGAAGACTAACTTGAACAAAACTAAAATTGAGTGCTTTTAAGTGTCACAAGTTGGGACATTATCAATATGAATGTCTAGAGTGGCAGAAAATTGTTAAATTACGTTGAAGTGGAGGAAGAAGCAGAGCTTTTTTTAAATCACAACATACCTCAAGGAGATTGTTGAAGACAATACGACCATCTAAAAAGTATATCTTCAGTATTTCAGTAAAGGATTTCTTATCAAGTCGCAAAACCTTGCAAAATTCATGAGCTTCAACTGTAGAACTTTGAGGTATATTGCAAAAAAAGGAAACATGGCCGAAGGAACTGTAGGTATGCAATGTGATTGGCTCTTCTTCCCTCCTCATCTCAAGCTGTTGACAAGAATAGTACTTGTCAAGCCAGATATAAAATAATTCATCATTAATAAGAAAGAGTGTTGGGTTACTGGAATTCTTACCAGCTCACCGTGGTATACAAAGTAGAGTTTATCTGCAACATCTCCTTCCTCCGTAACTAATTCTCCTGGCAGGAAAAATTCTTCATCTACTTTGGTTGCCTGTTAAAACAAATTTTCAATCGGACATTTCTCATCAAAACAACTGTTATAGACGCAATCACACTAGACGGCTTAGTGTGAGCATGTAAAGATTTTCTTACCATCTGCTTTACAAACCCTGAAGAACATCCCTTGAAAAGACAAACTTTCTGAATGAACTCTTCGTACAAGCTTATTGAAATCTGCAAGCAGGCATCAAGAAATGAAATGAAAACATCTGTAACAAAAATCGTTTTTACTATATAAGAAATTGGAAAGACCTTTGTGCGAATGGTGGTTGGTATCTCCTGAAGAATAAAAGATCCGGTGTAACTTCGATCGTACTTTAACCTCAAGTGATCTTTAATTTGGTGACATATCTGGCTGTCCAGTTTGTTCTTATTGACGTACCTAATAATTTCAGACATTTTATCTCTGAATTTCTCTGTCTTAGAGCCTTTCACAATCAACGCAGTCATGTTGCCCAGAAGGTAAGCGCCAAGAATCATGTCAAAGGAGACATAAATCATGACGAATATCATTTCACGCACATTGACTGCGTGGATTTCTCCATAGCCTGCAGAGCAAAAAACAGTTGAATATGAGAGTGAGAAAGCAGAGGAATGGAATTGGAAGGAGTATGTGTATCTGACCAACGGTGGCCATGGTAACAACTGCGAAGTAGAGGGAGGTGACGTAACGCTTCCAGAGATTGATGTGTCGGAAGTCGGAATACGCATAGTCACCCATCTTCAAGCTACCGATCCAGGTGTAACCCTCCTGGGAAGCGGGCAAAGTGGTGGCAAGATAGTAAAAAATGCATGCAGCGGTGTGGGTGCAGTAGAGTTCAACCACGAAGAGTTTGAGGATTCTGGTGAACAAGTAATTGATCCTAGTATCCTTCTCGAGAGTGTCGAAGAATTGGGTGACTCGGGAAGCACGAGCGAGTCTGATCCAAAGCAGAGAACGGACGATCTCGTTGCGGTTGGTGCGCTTGTAAATGAAGTCCCAGGGGAGACATGCGAGGAGGTCGAAGAGGAAGCGAGACTTGAGGTACCTGATGGCGATCTGGTAATGGTTTAGGACCAAGGAGAGGGAATTGGAGTGGACTTGGTGATAGCCCACCATGAACTGCAGCACCATGTCCACCATGAAGGCCAATTGCCCCGCCATGTCAAGGAGGAAGATGTTGTGAGGTAAGCCTCTGAAGAAACCGAACTCCATGGGAGTGAAGAATGAAGAGTATATGGCCCATATCAGAATGAAGTGCTTCCACAACAGGTACCACCTGCATGCACCAGCGCATGCAACATTATAAAACTAACCAAATTAAGGTTGTATTTTGTTGGATATCCAGAGAGATTAAAAGTGATTAAACAAAAGAAGAAGTGATTAAAAGGGAAATTAGAGAGATAGAGACCGATTATGAGGATGAATGAGGAAGCGGTGGCATGGAGATGTTGAGTGAGATGTTTCCTTTCTTCTCTGCATCTTTTCTTCTTCTTTTGCTCTTCTTTGAGTCTAAAATTGCAATGCAAACCAAAGATGGCATTTTGTAGTAAAGAAACACGCCTTCGCCCATCACTCACTCGTTCACCTTTTGTATTGTGGACGCCACCACCCTACCTACCTACCTTTTCATCATTTCCCTTTCCCATCTTTCTCTGTATCACTTTTTCTACAAATGAAAAATCTCTAATCCCCAAAACCAACACTGTGTATGTTTTGTCTCAGTAACAAAAGGTAAAGAGTAGTTAGGGAGGAACTGTGACAAAAGTTTAAGAAATTAAAAAAATATATTTACTTTCACGCGTACCGTTTTTTAACTTACTTTAATGATATAATAATAATAATAATAATATATATTAGTATCTTAAATTAAAAAAACATCATTAAAATGTTGATTTAGTTCAATTTTAAGCATCTCATGTTTTTTTTATGATTATATGTGCGCCAATTCCTTTAAATGTATAGGTGTTAATCAAAATTAAAAATCGCATTTAAGTATGACATGATGTGATTATTTCTTTTTTACTTTGCTAAAGATTAATGATCGAAGTTGATTTTAATAACCTCTCATAATATAAACATAAAACTAAAATGTTACAAAGTAGTAGACTGTTTAAAAACATTTAGAAGAGTTGTTGTTAACGTGGTAATGCAATAAAATTAAGCTCATAACATTTGATATTTTAAAATATAAAAACTTTAATTCATTATTATTAATACGTGATTACGTTGTTAACTAGAATATTTGACATTAGTGAATTAACACAACGTGTTAACTATTTATTGACACGGTACAAGGACAGAATTTAATCGACAAACTTTAGTATGATGTTTTAAGATAATATATTCTTGAAGATGAGAGGCGTGAAACGATAGTCCATTGGAGCATAAATTCCAAATTCAGATCCCATTGGCATCCTATGCCTCTTTAATCAACCAAAAAGGATACTCCAATGCCAATGTACAAAGATGCAACCAATATATTTTTTCTCACTTCATATTCTACTAAAATGTGTCTCAAACTCAACATTTAGGACTTCAAAGTTTACATTTATGGTTGTGTAAATTGTTAGAAGGACAAAGCCAACTTTAAGTTTTACAGATTATCATACACAAAGTACTGTAAGAAATATTTTACAGTTTGTGTTTCCACTTCTGACTTGTGTGCTGTGTTGGAGCTATACAGTACATACCACACCAACCTCTACAAGAGCAGCATGAGGGATTTTAAGAGCAACAGGAGGTTCCCTACAATTTTTTTCGCTGAAACGATAAACCATTATTAAGAATCTCTTGAGAAAGTTTGCGCCATCACGCACCACTAAATGTGACTGCCCCAAGAAATAGGCACTGCCACTCTCCCTGGCATCAATTAGCTCCAAGAGCTCCTTCCTAACAGATACCTGCATTTTAGGACTATTATGAGGCAACATGAACCGAACCTTCTTTCTCTTGTTACAACGACTGCTACTCTCCAACGCCTCATCCACCGGACTTATCTGAGATTCATTGCTCACCTGGCTCTGCCCAATGCATGATGACTCAAAATCATCAAGAGGGACTAAACCATTTCCATCAACCGTTGAATGTCCAACAAACATCATTCTTTCATCTGGGCAAACCATGGACTCAATGTCATTCTGTTCAATGGATATGAATTCCCCTATAGAACGAATAATCTTCTCCTCAAAATCGCCCGTGTCCCTTATGTGATCACAGTATCCACTTCTCACAATGCACCGATATATTTTGTAATCCTTTGGCCCGATCCTACCTATCAGGTACCTCTCACTTTCTGGGACGTAAGGCACAGGTATAGACTTGAATGATACCAAGATCAACACTTGATGGAATGCAGGAAGATTTGTAATGAAATGTGAAAAGAAAGCTGGGATTCCTGCTACTATGTCCGTGTAAATGAAGCCGATTCCGGGTACTCGGGAAATCCCAAGGCCTGGACTGATATCTATTAGCCACTCGGTTGATACTTTGTTTTGCAAATCAAACTCGTACTTCTTCATAGTTCCATAATGCCATGAAAGCATCACTGTCATGGAAACTGCCAGTAGCACAACCAGATACCACGATCCCTTGTGGAACTGTAGCAGACATGCCGAAAGATATGCAGCCTCTACGAAGCCAAAACATACAAGAAAGCACGCAGACACCATCAAATCCTTCTCCCAATACAAAGCAATGATCAGTGACATCAGACTGGTTGTCACAAGCATTCCACATATAATAGCCAAAGCTGTCACAAATTGTGAGCTTATATCATGATACTGTCATGAATATGGTAACTGAATAGTATACAACTTCATGCACTCGTAGATCTAATTACTCACAAAGACAAACTGTTGGAATGTGCCTTCATACTTTTAGGAAGCTTTCAAATTGGTTTCAGTCTGAATAAGTCAAATTTATTCTGTTTCATTAGCCATTAGTGGATTCGCTATTTCCTATTTTTCAGCTAAGCTAACAGTGTAGTGGCTAGAATCATGAAACATGGTTATTTCTGAATGTATTTAAATGAAGTTGTGTCAAGATAATGACACAGCGAAGTTAGCATTCTCAGTAACATGTTATTCTTTTATTAAGTTCTGCATCTTTTCTGTTTTCTTCTTTGTTAGCCACTGCCTTTGTTCCTTAAAATCAACACAAACTCATTCACTCATCATATTTTTTACGTCTCCCCTGTTACCAGCTAATCGTTTTCCTTAGAAGAATGAGATAATATATTATTCTAGTATTAGTGTGTTATCAACAGACAACAACGGCATACCTGTCGCATTGCCAATTTTCACAATGTCTCTGAAACCAATTGTGACAGTGAGGCTGAAAATCATCAATAACCAGTTGACATCGGGGATGTAAATCTGGCCGTTTATAGATTTTGATGTGTGAATAACTTTTACTCTGGGAAAGCAATTCAATGCGAGGCACTGGTTAATGATGGAGAAACAGGCGGTTATGGTTGCTTGGCTTCCCACGGCTGAAGAGAGTAGGGATAACACTATGAACAAGTGTTTACAATGATCTGGAATCACCAACCATCACTTTAGTAAAGTGAAATTACAGGAAGGAAAATCTCATCCAAATAGAGATACTCCACCAACTTACCTGGCATAGATTGACTAAGATGATTAAAATCAGGAGCAGTTAAATTTTTGGAGATGTATGCAGCCTGACCGGCATAGCATAAAAGAAGAAGCGGATAGATCAAGCATATAAAGGTAATCTACAACCACACATGATCCACAAGTTAGTAATATTTTCAGTGTACAATTAATATATGACCATTACAAAAAATGTTATGTATTTTACCTTAATTGATTTCTTGGAGAAATGGCCTAGGCCAGCAAACATTGCCTCCGATCCTGCAAAACAATGCAGCATCTTATCCAAGCAATAATTGTAAATTCTAACAAGAAAAATATATCAGAATTATAAATACTGATAACTTGTTAACATTTGCACAGTTCTGGAAAAAAGAAAAAGAAAAAAAGGGCCACCTGCTACACACAAAATGACGCTCCCTAACAATCTCCATCTGGGGATGTCAATTTTTGTGATGAATTTGTATATATAGATTGGAGATATTTTATAGATAATTTTTACATCCCACCGGAAAATGTTATACGTTCCCACCGCAGCAACAAACAGCAGCCAAGCAGCAATTATTGGTGCAAACATGATCCCAATTTTACGTGTACCGCAATGCTGCAGCATGAACAGGCCAACCAATATAACACAGGCAGAGGGAACAGGTACATCTGAATAAAATAAACGAAGCACGAAATGAACAACATAGTTGCAGGAGATATCACTTTTCTAAATAAATACTCAATCACAACTTAAACTGGCGAGTAAAATGCACCAAATAGATGAAAATCCAGCTCTAAACACCATTAACTTGACATTTCGGGAAATGTCCATCAAATATATAAATTAAATAAGCATTAGTCTGTTACACATATCATAAATAGATGCAAATTCAATGATTATTAGTAATGATAATTCAAGAATACAAACTAATCAATTGAAAAAGCTAGATAAGTGTACATCATATGAATAAACTCACATGCTTTTAGAGCCTTTGACACGGAGTCCTGAGTATGTGGTGAAGAGGCAACTGGTTACAGATAAGAAGGTAATGAAAAAAACGTTATAGCAATTAAAGATAAGGCCTTAGAGAAAAAACCAAGTTCTTCAATTCTAGCTAGCATCAGTTACAAGGGTTTACATATGTCTTTCAATATGTCTGTCAAGGATCTCTGAACTCCAGTTGAAGCTGAGTACACTGGTAAACATAAATACAGTGAAAAGTGATTATTGAATCTTGCACATGCAACCAGCAATTAATTACTTCTACGAAAATTAAAATATAGTGATTAAGAGGTAATTGTATTTTATTATACCTGAAAGGGCTGGAGTGAGCACTGCGTCTCCGATGGTCATGCAGGAACCGAAGAGGGCTAAGAACAATATTAAATAGTGACAGATCTTGTGTTTCTCAATGGCCCTTCGTGCTCTTGAATCGGCTTTGATCTTAGAAGAACTTTTCTCCTCGTAAAGCACAACCTCGTTTGCACTTCTGTCACATGGGAGTAGACCAACTTTTGCATTTCTACACAGCAGTGAGTACAAAGCAACAACGCCACCTACAAAAATTTTCTACCAACATTTAATCTTAGAATATAAATATGTTATATAGTCACTGAAGATAAGAAAGTTACCCTCTCCTTCATCATCAGCTTTCAACACTATAGAGGCATACTTGAGTAGGGAAATTATTGTTAGCGTCCAGAAAATAAAGGAGAAGAGTTCAAAAACGACTTCCTGATCTGCTTCCAGATCTTCCGCTCGCATTGTCCCAAATACATATAAAGGTGCGGTGCTCATTTGACCATAAACTATTCCCATAATTTGAAATGATACCAGAATTGTTTGCTTCCATGCTTTCTTCTGAATAATATGTGGACAGAAAAATTATGATTGAAGGAAAAGAAAAGAAAAAGGTATATACTAGATCCTTTTAACATCCCTACAACCAAGATTCAACTTTACAAAGAGCAAGACAAGATTCAAATAAAACAGCTATATATATGACAAGTAAAGTTCTTAATGCAGGTAGCATAAAACTGGATTCATAGACACTGAATAGAATATGTGAGTGAAACTGAATTTGGTTGACACAAATGCAAGCAAACAATTGTGATTGATTTACAGTGTTGACATGCAAGAATATTTGTGCAAGGTAGGCTATGAAGTTTACCTTATCTTGATCAAAGTGATGAGAATCCATTACAAGGCAGACAGTAGGTAGGCAAAAGATGAGGTTGGAAGTAAGGAGAAAACTAAGTTATGAGAAGAAAGAAAATGACAGGGAATGAAGGGAGAGAAGTTTAGGCATGGTTGAAAGGATACAGACGGAGGACACTAAGATGATGGTCTTTATGGACCCTACATTACAGTGTCCTAAACAGCAAAGGAAAATGATCTCACATTGTGATCTTCACTTACCAATTCCTTTAGACGGCTTATCATTATTGATCTCGTGATTTGGTTGATTCCAATACACATCTAACACTCCTTTCATCTTTGCATTATTTTACTATTTTATTACAGATAGTAGGGAGGGAATGCCGGGGTGACATCGACACCCCAATTCTATCATCACACACAGCCACAGTGTAAGTTCTAGTTTTGGTCCATGCATTCAATAAACTAATGCATGAGTCAAATTCAGCACACAACACTGCTTCAATTAAGAGTCAAATAATACTCACACCAAAACTTCAAATACACACTTTTACATAGTTTTACACTGATCCACCAATTAAAAAACTATTTAGCAGACGTAAAATTTGTTGTATTTAGAGTCAAATGGTCTTTGTTTAATATTCCTATCTCACAGTGTGATTTTCAAAATTATCAGGCGTGATTGATGTTAAACGAATCCTTGAATTATGTTAAATGAAATCCATTATTTTTTTATTAACTTCTAAGTAAAATGATTGAGAATCATATAATGATATCACATGGTTTCCCTTACTGTAAGGAAACAGAACTTATTCTTGTCCCTTCTTTTTTTATTTTCCTCTCTTCTGTTTCCATTTGTTGAATGGTTGAAAGCTGAGAGCATGTGAATGCGACAGAAAATACCAACAATTAATGGACATGTGCTGCTTCCATCCATCTCCGATATATGCAAAACCAAAATGCTAAATTGTATGAAATCTTCAAAGGAAACTATCACACAAAACTATGTGCTTCACTTCTATTTCATTTCTTATTTAAAACTCATTTAATTTAGTAGTTAACCAATAAAAATCACAATGAGTTTACATTAATGGTAAAGGTCATTGCTAAATTGGATTAATCAGAAATTTTACTTAGTGAAAATTGATCACTAGATACCTAAAGACTAACTCCGTATCTTGAAGCTGATGTCTATGTATATTTCACATTCTTTTCATGGTTTGTGACAACATTATTGTAAAGGGTACACAGTCAAATGTCGAAAAATAAACTAAACTTATCCAAAAGTTCAAATTAAATAAATTAATTTATAATTTTTTTTTTTTTTTGGTTGAAGTACCTGAATGAAACTTATACGACACGTGATTTTGCATTATCACTTTGAGATTTACTTGATCAATTTAAATTGCAACTATTTGAACTGTGTATGAACAACTTGATAAGTACAATACAACTTCATCATTTAAAAACAAAACATTTACGGAATGAAATCAAACCAAAATGTTTTCTTCTGGTTTGAATTTGGACCTTAGATTCGATTTCTCTTCTACAAAATCACAATCGTCTACTTCGTTTATGCTAGCTGCTCAATTTATTTCGCATTTTGATTATAAAGTTTATCATTTCGCCTGTATTGATCGTCGCTTTCAAGACTCGTCAAAACTATAACCAATCTTGCTCATTATTAGACGTCAACGTGCATTTTTTGGGTCTCGTGATTAATTAAGATTCTTTTTGATAAATGGACAACAACAACAATCAAATTCTATTCATTTCTCTAATATTTACACAATTTTGCTCTTCTGAGATAAATGTTGTTTCTTAGGTGACCATACTTTTGTTTGGTTCAAAAGAAGAAGAATCTAAAACGTAACCGATGTTACAAAATTAAAAAATAAAAAAAGGCAACAAGCTTCAAATTCTAAGTATTGCTTAAATTATTGTTCCACTAAACGAACTTTACACCTTCAAAGTAGGCTTCTATCATTGCAGCTAAGTGGATTCAACCCAATGCACCTACAATATTCACCATTAATAGGAAGTTAAAATCCATAAAAATACTTAAAATGATAAATGGAACCATCTGGCTGGTCATACCTCAAATAACAAAAGTCAGCAACCCAAAAGCAAGACAGAATGTAATGATGTTAAACTTGAAATTTGGATGTTAAAGATAGATAGATGCAGGTATTAAGATAAAGTGATCAATGAAAAGGTTATACAGAAGCTTCTGAGTTTCAAAATACCTATTTATGGGAACATTTAGAGCCTTCTGTCAGCCTCAAAAGCTAGGCTTCAATCTCAGATTATCTTAACAGAGACAATACTTAGTTCTGCTGAGACAAACATCGAGTGAGCAGACAATCAATTTTTTTAAAATTAAAAGTTGGATTGAAAGGATAACTATTTTTCTAGAAAATTTAAAATATTTTATAATAAAATATATTGGTTTGATACAAAAAATTTAAGAGAAAATAAGATTTTAAATTTTATATTAAAAAAAATTGAAAATTTGCACATCCTTTCTTCTCTTATATTTATGTCTTTTATTATCATATTTTTTATTTGACTTATGATTAAAATATTATTGACTTAATTATTATTAAAGTATTATATGTTCAACATCTTTTTCAACTAATATTGACAAAAGAATTTAAGATTGAAATTGATCTTAGTCATTTTTCAAACATTATTTTTAGAGTTATTTTTTATAGATATAAACCAATATCATTTCTTAGTTAATGTTGATAAGAGTTTTCATTATTAATATTAATAATGTTTTTTCATGTAAACTCGGGTCACTTTTATTGGATGTCGATTGAAAGTTTTGTTCATTTCATCATAGGATAGATTATTTTTTAACCAACTGCAGAAATATTTTTTTCGACCAACATTACTAAAACTATTTTTCAGTTAATATAAGTCAAAATTTTCTTTTTGGATGTTAATAAGACTATTTTCATCTTAAACAAGTTAAGATTGGTTTTAGTCCACGTCCATATCAGTTATTTATCGATCTTATTGTAATTTTCTACCCACAATATAGGCTAGAGATATTTATAGATTAAAAGTAATTTCTTTCCTAATGTTAATGTTATTTTTTTTAAGAGATATCAAACATATTTTTCTTGTGTAAATTATTGTCCAAATATTTCTTTTATAGTATGGATTAAAAAACCTTTCAACTGACTTCTACTAAAATTTGTATTTAGCCAATGTGATAAGGAAAAACTTTTAACTAACATTGACAAAAAAAATAGGACAAAACACTTAAAAAATAACCATTATCTTCATTACCAAAATAATTATAATTAAACATTAGCTTAAAATAACATTAATTAGTATTGATAAAGAAAAAAATTCGTCTTAACTAATAGAATCATAAAAAGTTTTGACAACAAATAATAAAAAATTGAAAAATATCGTTGAATTATTACTGTTAAAATAAATTTCATATTTGAAGGTGATTGAAACACTTTATTCAATCAAAATTAAAATCTCGTAAATTTAAAATAAGACAAATTAAATTCAATATATTTAAATTTCTTGAAAATTATAAAATTTCTTAACGATTCAGTGTGCGACGTTATATCAATGCTGGAACCATCCAAGTCCTTAGGCAAATAAGAGCATAATAGCAATATCATCATCGTACTAATACTTTTCTGAAGTCCAACTTCAGAAAAGTATCATGAGCATAATATATTTAAGAAATAAACCAATGCCAATACTAACACTTCTCATTATCGAGACCAACATTTAGTTGCTACTAATTTCTTGATAATTTTAATTTAAAAGTTTCAGAAGCTGAACTGTTTCTACGTCAAACACATTCCAACTCTTTAAATCGGGCTCTGTCTCAGATAACTCAGCTAACGCAAAACACTCACTCAATACTCAATAAACCGTAAGAACCAACAAAATTGCTAAGATAACAACTCCATCAGTATTTACAGGACTCAAGGATATTTACTATTAAAAAAATATAAGATGAGAATGTGCTTCTATTGAATTAATAAGTTCCGATCAGCAAAAGAACTACAGCCCTATTCAGGCATCCAAGCAGGGTTTTTTTTTAATCGCTTGACACATCACCACTCCAATTTTTTTCCACTATGAAAATTAAAATATTAACCCAAAAAAAAGGGCGATGTCGACCTCATGCCAAACAAAAAACAGAGACTAGGAGATACAATATCTGCCTCCTTCTCAACAACAAATGTAAAATTGAGAGTAAAAAAAAAAATGGTTTACTCCTTATCTTCTCTTTACTATTCACAAGCCTTCTCCCAATCATCTACTACCTCAGAATCTTCTAAAGTATGCGAGTTTCCTGCATGCTGTCCTCCTATACTTGAACCGCCATTACGAGGCTCCAAGTTTGTGACAGCACTACTTTCTGAGTGTTCCCTAGAAACATCAATTTTAACAGCTGCGGCCGATGAACTTGAAGAAGATTCTTGATTTAAGACACTCCAAGGGTTTACTGAAGCAGATATGAGGGTTTCTTTCTTCTGAATAGGCAAATGGACATTAGCAGAACCAGTAGCCCACTCCTCATCGCCCCAAGAATCTTTCCAACCTGGCTCTTGAACATCTTTTTTCCATGGATTACCCTTCGATGCCGCCAGTGATCCTCCTCCTTTCACTGTCCCAGATCCTCCCCAAGCATTGGTAGCTGAAGATGCTGCTGATGGCCCAACATTCGGAGCAATCACTACCACGGCTCCCTGATAAACAGTACCATGATCCAACCTCCTCATTGCAGTTGCAGCTCGGGCTGGATCATTAAAAACAGCCAGTGCATTTTTGTCATTTAACCAAACAAGTTCACACTCACCACCAAATCTCAACACCAATGCACTGATATCCGCCTCCCTTGGTAAGTCTAGGAAAGAGACAACAAGCCGAGGATCCATATCTACTAAAGGATCAAATGCAGGAGGCATGGGCGCATTTACAGTTGTAGTGCCCTTAACCCCAAGCACACGAGCAGGAGCTCTTGACTTGGGGGTAACATGAACAACCACAAAACGCTTTGGCTCACGACCAGCTACATACACCGCAAGCTTCCATCTTTCAGCAATGACCCTCACTGCATCTCGTTTGTCCTTTAACATAGGACAGAAAATATGGACTTTTGGACCTTGTGTACTTCCCCTATTCTTGCCAAGAACCAAAACCTTGCATCTCTCCTCAACAGATAAAACCCATTTAGGATCACGTCTCAACATGTCAGCAAGCAATTCAGAAGCAACAGGATTGTCACCAAAATGGAGAGAATCCAGATTTGGAGCCGTAATCTCAAAAGCATCAGCAAGAACCCGTTTACGCTCTATCTTAGCACAGTCATCATTACACATTAGTTTTCTTTGTCCAAGGGGAACTTTCTTGCCATTTGCAGCAACAGGCTGAAGCAGCACAGGCAACTTTTGAACAATGGAAGCTTCATGTACGGCATCAGCATTATAATTAGCACAGCTTCCACCAGCATCACAAGGAACATTCGCTGTTATTCGGCCACAAGAACATGTAATTGTGACAGGGAATTCGCATCTTATATCTGGACATGGAGTTGAAGGGTGACAAGGAGCTGTACACGTATGCCGGCAGTCTCTTCTTGGAGCACCACATGTTTGCCCACAAGAGGCACGGGTACCAGGCACTGCAGGTGGATTATCACAAGGTGGTAGGTGACATGTTCTGCCACATGCATGTAAACCGCACTGTCTGGTCTTCCCACAGAGTTTATTGCATCTAATATCCTTTGAACCACAAGGTATGTTCCGAAGAATTACATGCCCACCAATACATTCTTTTGCTACAGGCACCGAACAAGGAGGGCAGTCCCCAAAATGGCAGCTGTGAGACGCTGGATGTAAACAAGGCTGAGGAACAGAACATGGAAGCTGACACGAGGGAGGAGGGGTGCCACAAGGCAATGGAGGAGGGATTGAAGTCTTGCCACAAGCACATGTCAAATCAGTAAATATAGTTTCAAGACAAGGTGGACAATGACCACTGTGGCATAGGGATTCACATGCATGCTGCCCACACCTTAGCTTCTTTCCACATGGCAATGAACAGAAGTGTGGATCCCAATCCGCAATTTGAATATTATTTGGATTAGAAAGTGGACAACACCGTTCACTGCATCTATGCCTTCCACAATTCTTTTTCTGCCCACAAGGCTTTTCACAAGTAAATTTCATAGCCTCCCCTTTTGTCTTACAGCACTCCACGGTTCGGGAGGTAGAGCCACATCGACACTTCTGGGAGACTAGAACCAAACAAGGAGAACAATCCCCAGCGTGGCATGCTTCTTCACAGTGATGAATCCCACAAGGAAGGGTCTTCCCACATACTTGTGAACAGGTAGGTATAGGGTCTAAACAACTCTGCCGTTCCTGCTTCAATTTAGTTTTCCCGCAACAGCATGTCTTAGTATGGGATGGTAGTAATCCACACTCCCCACAGCTGCCAGGATGACAAGTTTCAATACAGATATGATTACCGCAACCAAGTTTCTTTCCACAGGTTGAACCACAAGAGAAAACTCCACCTTCGGTTTTGATTTCACCTTTCAGAGCCATGTCCCCGCAAAGAATGAACTCCGTCCTTTTACTGCAAAAGCAAGAGGCATTGACTGGAATCTTACAAGGATTACAAGGTCCCAGATGACAGATTTGCTCACACCGATGACGCCCACATTCAAGAAGCTTTTCACAGCGCTGGCCACAGGTAAGAACAGACTGGCGGTCAGAGCAACGGGTGGTGATATTTTTCTTCCCACAAGGACACAAACGTGGAGGGGCAAATGCTTTGCAAGGAGGGCAAGGACCGGGATGGCATTGCAAGACACAAACATGAGGACAAAGAACCTCCTTATCCCCTCCAAGCTCCCTTTCAAGAGGTTTGGCACATGGTTCTCCACAGGAATGTGGCAAGAGATACAAATCGGAGGGGGGGTCAGGCCTCTTCCCACAGAAGCAAACATACCGAATTTCCTTGGATGATGTGAGCTGCACAGATTGACAACCAGGGCACCGCCAATTGAACCGCTGATTCTTGTCCACAGACACATCGACAGAAGTGGGTGCACGCGCCCACTTCTTTATACAGTTGAGGTGAAAGATGGAAAAGCAACTGGAGCAAGACCAGATTGGAGCAGACCTCCGAACCATGTCACAGCAAATCATGCATTCGACAGCACCTTTCACGAGCTTGTCCTGGATCTCTTGCAGCAGCTGAGGCAAATTAGAGTCCCTCGAATTGAATCTCTTCTGCACATTACTTTTCGGATTAGGAACAGGATTGGGATTAGGATTGGGATTGGGATTGGGATTATGACTAGGAATAGGACCGGTCCTCCTATGGCGGTTAGTTGTATTGGAGGAACCAGCAGCAGCAGCAGCAGCAGCGGCAGCAGCGGCACCATTCTGATTCTGATTCTGATCGGTGGATCCTCGACGAATCCATTCCTGACGAGGAGCCCTAGACCGCTGGCTTCGCTCTTGCGAGCTCATCCTGCGTGACTCTAATCGATAGCTCTCCAACTGACATGTGGAAACCGAGTTCATCAGAATGGAAATACAAGCAATGTTGATCAGAAATTAGAAACCCTAATATTACTATGAATAACATACATGAACCCTAATATCACTATCAAAATCAATCAAAAATTCTAAGTCTCAACTCAAGTTTGGAAATGAGATGCGAAAAGTTGAAAGAAAGAAAAAAGAAAAAGAGAAAAAAAGAGTATTGAGAGAAAGTGAAACCTGGTTGGGTTAGGTTGCGGTGCTGAAAGCCAAAGGTGTTTGTGTGTGGTGTTGTTTGAAGAATAATAATAAAAATAAAAATAGGTCAAAGGAGAAGCGTTTATATAGGCTTCTTCCTGCTGCAAAATTCTTGCACCTCAAGCAAAACGCGCTGGTCCTTATCTCACTCTCCACCCACTTTTCCTTTTTTTCTTTTTTAATTATTTTAACACCACTAATATTAAATATTCCTCCCAATTCATTTTTTTAACACTTTTTTTGTTAATACTTATAATATAAAATTTTATTTCACAAAGGACACACATACTCCTAAGGAAATCCTGCTATGATAAACTTTAATTATCCTAATAATAATACATACTCCTAAGGAAATCCTGCTATGATAAACTTTAATTATCCTAATAATAATTTGGTTTCCCAATTGTAATATGGTATGTTATGATTAATTACAACAATTTTTATATTATTTGCATTACTTTCTCGCTTAATCTATTCTTATTCACGTAGTAGATTGTATATTAACATTTGAACTAAGTCACTTCATCCTGAAAAAATTGGTAATCAAATTTTATTCACCATTCATTTTTTTTTTCCTTGGCGACAAATAAAACGTGACGAAAGAAAAGTCACAGTTGATGATTCCTGAAGTCTATATGGTTTGTATCAAAATACTGACTTTTTCTTTGTTGGAGTCCAAATATTCTCCTTGCTAAGGAGGCGATATTTCTCTATAATATATGATATTATTTAATATATATTTGGATTAAAATATTTATTTTTGACAAGACTACTAAAAATAATAAAACTCTTTTTCTTATCATTTAATGTAATTGTATATATAATACTTGAATTCGAAATCATACTTGTATTGTAAGTATTACATCAGCTTCATATTAAGTTATCATAGTGCGTTTTTATAATGAAGTATATCTGAAAATATAAACAAAATAATTTTTTTAAGTGTAGATAAATATTATCTTTAAGGATTTATACATGATATGTCAGACAAGTTTTCAGACGTAACAGGATAAATATTGTCTTTAAAGACTTATATACGATATAACAGGGAAGCTTCTATATATAACAAACTTTTGAGTTGATATCGAAGAATACTATCAAGCAAGAACGAAGAGCCTAAAATATAAAAGGAGTAAGTGAAAATATAATCTGAAGGAGATAGAAACTGAGACTTTGACCTCCACCATCACAAGTTTCCACAATTCAATTAGATTACGAAAAATAAGATAAACATCCATTTACCTTACAAATATAAAATAAACCTTAAAAAGTCAAAAATCTCATAAATAATAAAAGGAAACTAAATCTCTTTATTACACACAATTGGAGAGATTAGAAGGATTTAAACTTAACTGTAATAAAAAAAAATCAAATAAAATTCACAATTACATGTATGAATTACCCACACTTTACTTTAAAAAGTGTAAAGAATATCTTAACATATAAACTCTTCAAATACTATAATTTAGGACTACTATATGCCTTTTATAACAGCTCAAACCTTTCAAGCAAGTCATCTGTTTTATACACTTTCGAAAAGTTTCATCTTTATAATAATCCTAAATTTCTTAATTCTTCTTTAGCATTTGTCTGTCTCATGAGTAAGCGATGTGCCCTTTCATATCCTCAATTAAGAGTAAAATATAAAATATAAATTAATAGTTTATAAATTTAGGTGTAGTGATAAGATGAGAGGAGGGAATAAATAGATGGATAGGGAGTTATTTATGTGATCTTCTCCATGCATATTCATCTTTTCACTGTTTTAGTTTTGTGAGTGCATGATTGGGTTCTTTGTTTCATATTTCATCGTCGTCATGGGTCTCTTCTTTTCTTTTCAAGGAATCTACCATTGCTCTTTCTTAACTCCAACAATACTTCTCCCCATTTGTTTCCATTAACTGTGGTTACATGGAATTTAGAATGGTGAATTCAGAAGTTGAGAGATGTGTTTGGATTCAGGGAGGTTGGGAGAGCGACGAATCCATGGAGACCATAGAGGAAGCTGGAGTCGTTGGAAACGTCCAAGTTACAATTTGCCAAACAAAAGCAAAAGCCAAGACACCTTGCATGAGGGATATATGTTCCCTTTGCTTGTGAAGAAACAATTAGAGAATTGGCCGGAGAAGAACTTTCGAAAACGAACATGGGTACGTGAACGTGAGTAATCTTTAATCGTTGTTTTGTTTTGTTTTGCTTTGCTTTGTGTGTTCCAATCCAATGTTTCATCATGGTACAGATGCCGGTTGCTGAAGCAAAACAAGTGTGTCCACATCCTTGGATGAAGGAGGCTTTGGATGTGTTGGTGAGTAGATACAGAAATTTCTAGAACGTAGGTTAGAGAGTAGATGTATAAATTTTATTTATTTCATTCTTTCTAATGCCACTTTTAATAAAATTATGTTAACTATTCACACTGTCTCCATTAAATCTCTCTGTTCTCATTCATCTCAATTCTTGTACTATAATTTAATCATAGGAAACTTATATTGGCTGATGCTCTGCTTCTCATTACATAAAATAAATAAAAGAATAATCCTCCCCTGTTATAAATACGACAACATCAAGGTCCAACTTTGAAATCATTGTAATAACAAACACTTTGTTACTTTATTTGATACAAACAGTGGAAAAAAATGTAGTATTTGTTAAAGAAAATCTTCCTGGATAAGAATAGTGTGGTTCAAACAATTTTTGTTTACGTGTATGACCTTCTAAAAGATATTCCATTTTGTCATAATACATCAGAAGGTTTTTGGAGAAGTTTGAGAAACTTCTCCTGTTACAAGACCATCACACTTTCTTTTAGAGTCATAATTCCCCTTCTCTAAGTTGATCGTGTCTCTTCCCTTCACATGATTTCTTTATATACTAAAGATTTGTGGCTTTCTTTTATAAATATGGTTTAGTGAACTTCAATTACTCTACCTAGTTGAATGTGTTTCTAAGATAATGAAATTCTTCAAAAATAACATACATTCAACATCGCTTGAAAATTTTGACCGATGATTACTATTACGTGTTCACTATATATAGATGATAATATCAACATTCATGGTTTTAATGAAACCCTCTCAATCTTGAGTCCGCAGTCTGTCAAGGAAAACTATATTTTATAGTTCATACACATAAACTTCAGAGAATGTATTAGATGAATAGGTAAAATATTCGTCAACTCATGTCACAAAGAGAATCTTACGCGTTGTGGGAATGAATTATATAGAAGAATTTGAATGTAAAACTTGACAAGCCAATAACACTCATAATACTCCAAACTAACTCAGTATTTGACCAAAAAATGAAAAATGCAGTAGATTACTGAAAACACAATCTAAATCACTGCAAAAATTAATGGGAACATAAAGATAAGGAAATTGAGGCAAGGATGAGGTGGTTATTGAGACGTGTGGACTAGCCACATTGCTTTCTGGTCCTCATTCTACAAACTTGCTCTAGAGGGGAACTGGGGAGTTGAGTTGTTGTTCTGTTATACACCACAGAACCCAAATCAACAGTGTCCTACAAAATGCATGTTTCTCACATTCTATTGAAAAAATAAATCAAATACAACATTAATTAGAGATACTTTTAGGTAGAAGTTTTATTGTAAAAGCCAGTTTTATAGTATTAGAAAACTAGACTTAAACTACTTTGTAAAATGATATATCCTTAATAAGAAGTTATATTCAAATATAATTAAGGTGATTATAATTATGGTAAGGTAGAATCCAAAAGTTTTGATGTTGTGGTCTAAATAATATATATTTGGATGAACTCGTCTAAAAGGACCTCTATAAGAAAAATAGTAATTTCTTTATAAACTAAAATAACGATTTATAAAATATTCCTTCTTTACTTACTTTGATCAGAGTATTTTGATGAATGGATCTTGATACCAAGTAGAGCAAAAACAGAGACACGGGGTTAAGTCTAATTAACAAATTAACTTAATGATAGTTGGTGTTATGTAAAGATGGATTTATTTTCTATTTTGATTATCATTGGAATTTTTCTGATGTTGTCACTCTCAGTTCTGTAAGTCATGACTGGCTAGAAGCAAGTGACAGGTTAAATGAAATGTCCCAAATTGACATTAACTTGAGACATTGCAGGGTTTTTGAAGAAATTTATCTGAAAGAAATCTCATATTACAAAAGTATAACTCAAGATGGATCCATCAACCTCTTTCAAGAAATGTTTGACGAAATTTTTGTTTAATCTACAATTCTGTTGGATGGGGAAGTTCTTGAAGTTAATATTTAAATGTCAATAGGATGACACACCTCAGAAAGATGTTTCATGCGTAGTTTCTTTCTCGTTGTTCAATGGAAGAGGGAAATACGTGTGTATGGAAATAGTTGTCTAAGATTTACTTTCACTAAAGTTCAAAGAATGATCATATATATGTGCACAGAATCCATGGTTATTTCATTAAAAGTTGCACCCATTTAAATTGTTTCAACTGAATAATAAACACATATAATGGTTATTCCTTTAGCAAAAATAAGATGTGAAAGATAAAAAGAGATGTGATTATACTGCGAATTATAACCACACTTCTATCTCTGTAACTCTGTTTCATCCATTCTCTCAAACCTCACAACTAAAGTAAGGAAGGATGGTCTGCTTCGGCACTTTCGATAAATTCTTCTTTAGCAGAAAAAAAAAAAAGCTACTTTAATTATTCTTTATAGCGAACAAATAGCTTTACATAAAACCTTTTCATATTTGAGTTTTTCTTTTTTCACTGTAATTCGCTGTCCTTGTTCATCTGTGTCATCAAAAGCTGTTTTTTGTACACTTTGATTTACTGAACTTTATTGTGACCAAACATATATACCTTCTTTATGAACCCAAAAAAAATGTCTTGCAGACTGTAGCATCGAAAGTTAAGATTGTAGAATCTTTATACAACCTGGAGTGATTTGGGGGTGTTAGTACATGCATGTTTACAGCTCCAACGTTAGGTTGAATACTGCATCATGTAATATATTTGAGTCCTGCATTCAATTTGCAAAGGATTAGTTGTACACAAATATCAGTTGTTAGGATCCGTGAGAAGTTGGTTTTAATTTTTGGGATGTGGAAATCTGCATAAGCTTTTGAAGGCAACCCAAAGATTTTATATGTTATCCAGCTAGAAAGGCAACACCAATAATTAAATGAAGGTGGTGGCAGGACCCAATAATTATTACTCCCTTTCCCAGATGCAATTTCATAAACTTGGTTCCATTGCTTTTCATTCTTTAATACTAAAACGACAATTTTACTGATAAATTTAAAAGCAGTAAATGAAAACAAAATAAAGTAGTAAATTGGTGAAATGTTTTTTCTGGGACTGACATGAAATGGAACCACGGACTCTAACGTTAAAGGATTGAGAACATCGCAACAAAGTTATAAAACTGCCATGTGATGCAATGATTAGGAGCCATTACCAACTGTTATTTTTTAAGCACAAGTTGCAGTTTTTTGTTTAGGGGTTTTTCGTATTTTATTACTTTGTCTCTTATAATAAGAAAAATCTGAAAATGTAGAGGCTGGCATCTGAGTTTAAAATGCAATGAAGATTTGGAGAAGATTAAGATGTGGCCCACAGCAGCTCTCTTCATTTTTCATTGATTTTCAATTAATCACATGTCATTGCACTATTTTTAGAAGCCAAAAAAGTGAACTGCTATTCAAGAATCCGATGTGATGTGTACTGCTAGTGAATTTATCCCCATAAAAGTATTTTTTTACTCACATTAGACAATGTAGTCTGGGTTATTAAATTGAACCGAACTATAATTTATAATATTAAAAAAATTACTTTTAAATAAAATGTCATTACGCATGACTAAAAATAATTTAGTTCACCAAAATGGTAATACAATGCAGTATTGAAACAATTATATAGTTTAGCTAGGTAGAGTCAATCTTAAAATTTCAGATAATTTAGCATAGTTCAGTTTGTCCTCCTTAAGTAATCGGTTTAGTGAGCAGTTTAACGTGTCTAAAAATGTTTACAACAACTCACGCAATCTCTGTTAAACCAAGTGGATCCCTTAAAAAATGTTTTTCAGAAAGCAATTTTAATATTAAACAAATACAATTGATTTAATATTTTTTTATTTAGTGTCATTTGTTTTCCTACCCATGCTTTGAATACTTCTGATTTTAAAAATAAATCAACACCGACAATATAAGAGTATTCACCAAATTTTAAAAACTTTTCACAAATAATTAACATTCTTTAAGGTATCCTTAATTAAAGCTTTGTTTTTGTAATAAAAGAGAAACTGAAAATTATTTTATATTGCAAGAAATGTTCACATTAAATCTCAATAAAACATCCCCAGTTTCTTTATTGCGAACATTGTCCATAGCCTGGTTACATGCTGTGTCTATATAGAGAAAAAAGAATAATTATGGAATTTAATACCCAACAGATCTTGAATTTTAAGCACTGTGTGAAGTTAAACATCTGAATACATCCATAAAACGGATTAAAGGTACTTAAATTAACAGCATAAAATGTGGAAACCGGTCTCTTTTATAAAAAAAAAAAAGCATTTTAGTTGGATTTGAATGTGCATAATAGATTGTACTTGCTAGTGTCTAATCGAAGGAAGTCCATTTATTTGGTAGGAGTGACGTTATTGTTGAAACATGCTTAATAAAAAAGTTTGGTTAGTAATGGAGAAGAGAAATTTTGTAAAAAGGACATGACAAACCCCAAACAAGGCTTATAGTTACCGTTTGTGATCAATGGACCCTAATTATCCCATCTATCGTCCTATCCAATTCCATGCCAAGTACGCCACAGCTCACACCTACCTAATTACTTCTAATTAACTTCCACAATCACATAACGCAAATCAATGTTAGTTCACTAATTTTTGCAGTTCACGTGGAGTGATTAAGAAGACAATGACCATACATAGGCAATTAGAATGCTTTGTTAATAAGAGAAAGTTTTATTTTGAATGAATAAAAGTGTTGATGGGTTAAAAATTATGTCTTTGTTGCGTTGCGTGGAGTGGGGGATAGAGAGAAACAGACATGACATGAAGACAGGCTTTGCTTTTCCAACCGGATAGCCTTAGGAACACCAAACTTTTGCATGCCTATGTGCTTCTCCACACTCACTCTAACTATTACCAAACTGTATACAAAAGTCTCACACCTCACCTTAATTATTTAACAATTTTTTATCCAAGTGTTTTGTTCTAAAACAGTAATTTTTTCTAAGATATTTTTTTAACTTCTTTATTTTTTTTTCAATAATACTCTTACACGTAATAGTTAATAAAGTACTGTCTATAAGAAGTGTGTATTAAGTGTATAAATAAACAAGTTAAATATATATTTTACTAGTTAAATATTTTTTAATCTACTTATTTAAAACATTTATATATATATAGTTTTAGAAAAAAAATAGATATTAGACGAATGATATTAAGTCGAACAAGTTAAAAAATAAAGAATAGAAATTGAATTATAGAAAAAATATATAATATTAAATGAAAGAATAAACTGAATGATTATTGCTATATTTTTTAGGTCTCGAAATTACTAGATTTAAATCTAGAATTTACATGAATAAGAGAAATGTGTTTGATATTTTGGATAATAGTGGATTGATTGGTTCTAAACTTGTTAATACCTTTTTATCCTTCTATCAAATTTTAAGGTTGACTTTTTTCTAATGTTATTGGTTATAGGTGTTTAGTTTGTATCTCACTATTATCACCACGTTAAAACAACTCACTTAATAGACTTCATGTTTCCTTAAATCTCATTTTAATATATTGTGACAATTAATCTACATAACTCATAATCTTATCTTTTTCATAAGCGGAATAAACACATTAAAATTATCTGTTGATTGTGAGAAAATTCAACAATATTTAATTCATTTACTTCAATTTTTTCTTTAGTCCAACTTGCTTATGCATTTCAACACACTATTTTTTTTATCAAATTAAGACGTTGTGATGTCTAATACCCAACTTGAGAGAAAATTACTAAAAATAAAATTTCTTTATTTTTAGTTTAAAATTGTAGTAGCCATTGGTAGTTATTTACATTAGTAGTTAGTTAGTTTATGATGTTGGTTAATTTTTTCTTTTGTTGTATTTTAACTTTAGGGCCTAACTTTTGACCCTCACTTTATAAATTCATTTTTTTATTCAATAGAACGTTCCCTCAAAATTCAAGGTCTAAGAAGTATCATAATTCACAAATGTATAAAAGAATGAATATAAGCCATACAGAATGAAAACATGCTTGTTTATAATGTATTTTTAATAAATAATTATTCTTTTAAAATGATTTAATCTACACATGTATTTCACTTTTAAAAAATCGTGTGTGAACCTAGTATTTTTTAATAATACAGAATTAGAAAACTCCACTTTCATGTGAATTTCCATTAACAAGCTCAAATAACCCATAAAGCGCAATAATAGATAGGTATCCAATCTTGACAGATTGACACATATGTTGTTCCACAAAATAAAATAAGCACCGCACGCCGAATTTGGCATTCCCTGAAGTGCCATTCCATTCTTTGTGGCCAATATCTGTAGACATATTTGTGACAGCAAAAACTTTTTGACAGTTATTAAAATTCCATGCCCTGTACTTAGTTGTAGTGAAAAAGAATCCACTTAGTTTTTGGTCAAAAAAGAAATAAGTAATGTTATATGAGTGAGGGTAGAAAAGAAGAAATGAAAGTGGGAAGATTAGCATAAGATTTGGCACAAAACAAACCAATCTGACAAGGGAAATCCTAATACGCCGAAAAAGAGTGGAATGTAGGACAAGAAGTGAAGAAAGCAAAATACTCCAATTAAGGATGGTGTTAGCAGAGACTCCTACAAGACAAAAGTGTGAAAAAACAAGAAGAATTTGTCACACCACCAAGAGTAGCCAAAGGAAGATGATGATGACACGCCAAATCAGTTACCATTAACAACTACACCTCAAGAACCTTACCACCTATTCTTCCATCTCCAACCTATCTTTTTTTCCTATCTGTCCTTCTCTGCTCTGTGCTCTGTTGCCCACTTTCCCTCCATATACTTTTAAATTTATCCAACTCTCTCTCTCTCCCACTTTCTATTTATATCATTATCAATTCAATTACTGATAAATTGAAAATTTCTAAATCAATATTTTACCTTTTTAAAAATATTTTTGGCATGTTTTGATAAACTTCTTCACAATCACACTAAGGAAGATTGTTTTTCAATAATTAAATTAGTTAACGTATCCGTTAATAATTAGATTTTGAAAAGGTCAATTAATACGATAACAATCCTCACAATTAATAACTACATCCCAAGTGTAAAGATGGCAAAAGCTACAACTAAGAACGAATTGGTACGAGGACGTAAAAAACCGCGTAAGGTATATGTTTCTTAACTCGTGATCAAACACGCTAATTACACATGCATGCGATACGACAGTGGTTTTATTTATTTATTTAGAGTATTGAGTAGCAGCATATTTGGTTGTTGGGTGCGGTGGTGGTGTGACATCATTCCTATGAATAGAACAGCAAGTAAATACGTAGTTAAGTAGATGTAGATAAATACGTAGATACATACGGGGAGGAAGGGAGCTAGGGTTATGTGTCTTACGGAGGACACAGGCTGGAGGTGCGTCCAACTCACCGGACTATTTTATTAATTCCAACACTTTATTTAAAAATGAGTTATTATTAGGAAAATGCATTCCCCAACTTTTGCTTCTGCTTCTGCTCCTGTTTGGGTGCTCACTCTCTCACTCCTGCCTCAACCATCCGCTCCTAATTATATCCAAACAAAATCCAAACACACCATAGCCTCCTCCTGCTGAGGTTGCCGCCACTCACCAATGCTGCCTCACAAGCACACTCTCGTGGTTGTGGCGGCCACGCTCGCGCTCATGCTCGCCGCAGCAGCTGCAGATCTGGCCGCCGAGCGAGCCGCATTGCTCGCTCTCCGCTCTGCTGTCGGCGGCAGAACCCTCTTCTGGAACGCCACCAGGGAGAGCCCCTGCAACTGGGCCGGGGTCCAATGCGAGCGCGACCACATCGTCGAGCTGCACCTCCCCGGCGTTGCTCTCTCCGGCCAAATCCCTGTCGGAATATTCGGCAATCTGACACAGCTGCGCACCCTCAGTCTCCGCTTCAACGCTCTGCGAGGTTCCCTTCCTTCAGATCTGGCGGCCTGCGTGAACCTGCGGAACCTGTACATTCAGCGGAACCTGCTGAGCGGCCCAATCCCAGCGTTCTTGTTCAAGTTACCGGACTTGGTTCGGTTGAACATGGGCTTCAACAACTTCTCAGGCCCATTTCCGAGCGGCTTCAACAGCTTACCCCGGTTGAAGACTTTGTTTGTGGAAAACAACCAGCTCTCCGGCCCAATCCCCGACCTGAGCAAACTGAGCCTGGATCAGTTCAACGTCTCCAACAACCTCCTCAACGGCTCTGTCCCTGTCAAGCTTCAGACATTCCCTCAGGATTCCTTTCTTGGCAACTCCCTCTGCGGCCGCCCACTCTCTCTCTGCCCCGGAGATATCGCCGATCCTATCTCCGTCGACAACAACTCCAAGCCCGACAACAAAACCTCCCACAAGTTATCTGCCGGCGCCATTGCGGGGATTGTTGTCGGATCGATCGTGTTTCTTCTGCTTCTCGTCTTCCTCTTCATTTTCCTGTGCAGGAGCAAGACTGCCAAGAAGACCAGCGCTGTTGACATTGCTACTATCAAACATCCTGAGGCCGACGCCCAGGTTGTTGCAGAGAAGGGGCTTCCGGATGTCGAGAACGGCGGTCATGCCAACGGCAATTCTGCGGTGGCTCTGGCTGCGGTGTCGGCGGGGAACAAGGCGGAAGGGAACGGTGGTGGGGCAGCGAAGAAGTTGGTGTTTTTCGGGAATGCGGCTAAGGCGTTTGATTTGGAGGATTTGCTAAGAGCTTCGGCGGAGGTTTTGGGGAAAGGGACTTTCGGGACGGCGTATAAGGCGGTGCTGGAGTCAGGGCCGGTGGTGGCGGTGAAGAGGTTGAAGGATGTGACGATTTCTGAGAAGGAGTTTAAGGAGAAGATTGAAGCAGTGGGAGCTATGGATCATGAGAGTTTGGTTCCTCTCAGAGCTTTCTATTTCAGCAGAGATGAGAAGCTCCTTGTCTATGATTACATGCCCATGGGAAGCTTGTCTGCACTTTTACATGGTTAGTCAGCTTTTCCATTCCTTCTCTCTTTTCAGTATTTTATGTGCTCGCTTTTCACTCAATTTCGCCCTTTTCCAGTTCTTGGACAATCATTACTGACTGCAATTGAGTTTCTTTTTTTGACAATGCATCATGGCATGGCTATGTTAGTGATTGTTCATTTATCTGCATCTTGGCAGCATGCTTTAGGAATTAGAATCTTAAATGCATTTCAATTCCCTCTTTTATGTATATGGTTGGGGGTTATTGTAGATGTGATTTCGCACTATGTCTTTTAGGTCCGATTGGATCACATGAATGGTTGCTTGTCTGAATTGCCTCTCCATCTCCTGCTATTACTAGACTAGGCTCGAAGTAGATACTGGTAGATGGGGTAATTGAGTTCTAAGTACTGTTTTTTTTTTATTCAAAATGAAAATTTTCACTGTTTATTTCAACAATTTCCAAATCCCATAGGCTTCATTGGAACTGTGTGGGCCTGAGGCAAAGGCTCGTTCGTTACTCATTAGTGTACTGTGGCACGGTACCATGGGTGGTGTTTCTGATCATTATTTGACTACAGGAAACAAAGGGGCGGGTAGGACGCCACTGAATTGGGAAGTGAGATCAGGCATTGCACTTGGAGCCGCCCGTGGCATTGAGTACCTGCATTCACGAGGACCTAATGTTTCTCATGGAAATATAAAGTCGTCCAACATCCTCTTAACCAAATCATATGACGCCAGAGTGTCTGACTTTGGCCTTGCACATCTGGTTGGCCCCTCCTCTACACCCAACCGGGTTGCCGGCTACCGTGCACCTGAGGTGACTGATCCTCGCAGGGTGTCTCAGAAGGCAGACGTGTACAGTTTTGGTGTGCTACTCTTGGAACTTCTTACTGGGAAGGCACCTACCCATGCTCTCCTGAACGAGGAAGGAGTAGACCTTCCCAGATGGGTTCAATCTGTGGTTAGAGAAGAGTGGACTTCTGAGGTCTTTGATCTTGAGCTCCTTAGGTATCAGAATGTGGAAGAGGAGATGGTTCAGTTGTTGCAACTTGCAGTTGATTGTGCAGCACAATACCCTGACAAGCGCCCTTCAATGCCTGAAGTGGTAAGGAGCATAGAAGAGTTGAGAAGGTCTAGCCTTAAAGAGGACCAGGACCAAATCCAACATGATTCCGTCAATGATATAGATTTGTAGAAGATGTATCTTCTGCCCGAGTTTCCTCTTGACTTTGCTTTGTCAGAGTCGAAGCCCATATTTACCTGCTAAATCCTGTGCGTATGTTGGTTGTGTTCTGTAGCTTGGGCCTCGAATTTCTTTGGCACCAAACTTTCAAATTTCTTCCTTTTCTTTCTCTCCTCAAATCTACATTGTGCCGTCTCCTCCTTTTTCGTCTCAATTAATACATTGGGCGAGTGGATATCTGTTCCATTAGCTATTGTTGTTGGATTCTGGTTGATTGTAATTATTACTTTTGCTTTAAAACATGCCTTTTACTTTTGTTGAATCCTTGTGTCTGTTGAAAACTTGTAATAGAGATGGGTGGTTGCGATGTCTCGTCGGTGGCGTGCATCACCGCTTTTATTATTGCCAAAAAAGTTGGTTGTGAACGTGATCGCCACCTTGGTAAGGATGGGCGATTTATGCCCCCAAACCAACTTTGATTAATTCATCCTTCTTTTGCCAGTTGGTTTAAGATTTATTTATATGCCCACACAACAAAGAAAAGAAAAAACTATAGAATATCCCTACAGAAAGGATAAAGTTGAAATTGTTAGGTGATGTATAGATATAACTTGTCAAAAACTAAAGCGATTTTTATGAAATCCAACATCAGAAAGGGTACATGTGTGCAAAAGATGTCATTGTTAAGGCATTTAGTGTTTATACCATGGGTGTGTTTAACAAGTCAAAACAGTTAATTTGACATGTTTCCAACAAAGGTTTAATCTAGTTACTAAATATAATAAATATCCTGGACTCTAGCACATTAGGTATACCTCAAAAGTCATATACATTGGTCCCCACGAGCCAAATTTGTCATTGAGTGACTAAGGATGAGTTGTTTTAATGCTGTCGTATATTTTCTTAATGTAGATTTTGAAATTTAAACATAAATCCATGTACAGTGTACATATACAAACATACGAAGTTGTTATGGTTCATGGACATATATTTTGTTGGGTCAGGGCCACCTGGTCTTTTCGGTTAATATATGGAGGGGTACACTTTAGAAGAGGTTAGAAACAAAATAGTGAGAAAGTGATGTGAGACAATATTTGGCATCTCACCATGCTCTTACTGCTCCTACATGGGATGCCTTTGTCTCTTGGTTATTGCTCTGTGTCTTATTATGCATCTTCTTTCAAGGTTCACGACCGTTATAGTATGTCTGCTGTAAAATCACATTTTCCAAAATTATAAATTAATTATAAATAAAATAGTAATTTAAATTTCAAATAATATGTCATCCTGGATTGTCTCCGTCATTTATTGAGACTTATATTCAATGTTTTTATTTAATTAATTAGAAACGTAAAAGTCTTAATTAAGACAAACAATCTCAATTAAGTTATTCACTGGTTTGGCATTGTAGGAACTTTGTTTTCCAAGTCAATGTTATAAGAAAAAAATTGTAGTATGTAAATCTCTGTTCTGAAGTTTCCAATTATTGTATGTCTGTCATCTTCAAGTGCAAGAATCTACAGAAAATGGGTGCTTTCTTGAATATTAAAGTCCCCTTATCGTTATAATAAATTGGAGGTAACTACTACCCACTAACTGAAACATAGAGAACTCGCCACCTCAATCTCAATCTCTCTTATTTACTTCATATTTATCAACAACATTATCATAAACAGAATAATTCCAAACATATTTTACTGCCAAATTACTTTCTAACATATGTTAGAATTTTATGAATATAAAACATATAATCGGTCATTTTTTTTATTAGTTATTGGCTCACTGGGTAAAACGTTCTACCAATAACTTGATTCAAAGA
>Ga0099825_1001089_pt1 | contig 33414 bp, 15 predicted proteins | sample SiratroredBW_FD_76838 | JGI IMG/M metagenome (GOLD analysis project Ga0099825, IMG submission 76838) | Root nodule microbial communities of legume samples collected from California, USA - Siratro red BW | ecosystem: Host-associated > Plants > Roots > Nodule | place: USA: California | collected...
AGCTAAAAAAAAAAAAAAAAAATAAAGATAAGGGCAAAACCAGAAAAAAAAAAAAAAAAAAAAAAACAAGAGTCCAAGTGCAGGCCACTATAAACGACAGATTAACAAGCCATGTATGAGAATTAGAATCGAATACAGAATAAGTAATCACAAAGATTATTGATAATCAGCAGAAATCTTACTTATTAAACAACGTTTAGATTCGAATATTTATTTAGAAAAAGAATACTAATATAACACAGACATAGATAACGTAATACTTGGTTTGATTATGTTAATTTTATTTGCGATATTTTAAAACAAAAAAATTGTATTCTTTCTACTTAATCAAGTTATTATTATTCTTTTAATCATTATTTTATTTTTAATTCTTGTTAATTATTAATTTTTTTCTCGACCGGATTCTTTTTTCTTTTTTTTTTTCAGACCGGAATTTTTTAAGGTTTACCTCATTCACTTTATAGGGGTGGAAGTGTTCTACATTTGAGTTGAAGTTGATATAGTTTTCAATCTAGATAATTTTCAACCGGGTCAGATTTTTAGTTTAGTAATCGAACTAAATAAAAAAGGGTCGTGTCATTGGGTTAATTAGTTTAAAAAAGTAATCACTTTTTAAGGAAAATTTTATTGTTTTTTATATTTGTAGAAACTACAATTGATATTTACAAGATAAAATATAAAATTATTTTTATAATAAAATTATTAGAGAAATAATATTTTTGCCGTAAATTTTTTATATAACTACATCAAGTCAAGTTGTGTGTGATTAGTGTAAAATCACAAGTGTATATTAGTTTAATCGAACTGAAAATTTGACAACTAATTAAGAACACATGATTTTTCATTTTAAAAGAGTTTAGGGTTTTGGAATTTTGAAATTTATATATATATATATATATATATATATATATATATATATATATATATTATAAAAAAATTAATATCATTTGCTTGATATCGGCTTAATTTTTCATTTCATTCATTTTATTTATCCTGAATGTGAAATTAAAGCTGATATTTCATTTAGATATTAATATTAATTTAAATCAAATATTATTGAACGCTTTTTATATCAATCAATATTAAATATCAATTCTTATATTCATTCAAAATTTATAAGATAACTAACACTCAATTTTATATCTTGTTATTCATGGCTGCCTTTATTTTTGAGAAGTTAAAAGAATACATTAAATGTTGTGTAACTTTGAAACAGATACCCACCAAATGGAAGCCTTTATGTGTTTTCACGTACCCACCACACAGTCTCTGTTTTGTAATTTTTTAGTATTAAGAATTAGATGCATCTTCACTATGCTGAAAAACATTTAAGGGCCAAATAATATGAACCCAAGATAACATCATTGTTGCAAATTTAATATTTAATGTTTCTGGTATTATTATTATAGCATTTAATTAATAAAATTTTGGGGTGAACAATTCAAAAGTAGAAAAGGTATTTTTTGATGAATTTGTAATTATATTTTTTAGTAGGTGTTTTAAAATAGTTTATTAATTTTTTATTTGAAACTTAAAAAATATTATTTTGAATTTTATAATCTGAATTTAATAAAGTGCGTCTTTAGATTTTACAATCTAAAACTTATCTTATTCTAATTGTAAATTATACGATCGAAAACTTATATTATATTTTCAAAATATATAATCTGTAACAAAATTAAAATTATAATTACTATTTTAGATGGGTCAATCTCAACGGCTTTCGGATTCTTCAATTAAAAAAATAAAATAAAACTTTAGAAGGTTTGTGATTGTTATAAAATAACAGAAACAAATAAATCACTTAAAAAGAATGGAAGCAGGAGCGTCTGGGCCCATAGAATACCAGAGCTAGATTGAACCTATATGGGCTTAAGTGTACTGGTAACCCAATAATTTTAAGTACGTCCGTCATCCAGGGGATGTTTTTCTCTCCCATAATTTCATACTGTAACCCTAAAAATTTTTTCTGCACCCATAAATATTAAAATTCCCCTTTAATCCTTCTGATTTATGAAAAAATAACTTTTGATTGCAGGTATGTAAACATTTTTTTTTATTTTCAGATTATGCAGTGTGAAAAAAAATTTGACTAAAAAATTATACTAGAAATCTTTTTTTTCCTTTAAGATTATATAATTTGAAAATTATATTTTCTATTTAAAAAAGACTTCAAGTTACACAATCTAGAAGTTACCTTTTACACCCAAATTTTACACTTCATAAGTTTCTTTTACTTTAATTATTAAATTTGAGAGTCATTTCTAACATGAAAAATAAGTTTCTAAATGATACAAATAACTTTTTTTTTTTTTCATAAAACAAAGCTTTTATATTATGTCTTTTAGATTATACAATACTTTCTGGGAGTCCACTGTCACACAACTCATAAAAATGGTAACAATAGCAAAAGATTACAAAGACTGTCAGTAGCAAAGGAACAATTTAATATTTTAACAATATTCATGGAGATGCAGATGAAAACTATGGGGATAGAGAAAGAAATAACCTTATTCACCATAGACAACTTCTCTTTGAAAAAACAATGAAGCGCCCTGATTTGAAAAAAAATGAAAGAAAATTTATGAAAAAAAAGTGAGACAATTTTATGCGATAAAGAATCATAGGTTATCAAGTTAAATGGGACATTGTAATTTAAATAACAAAGGAGTTATTTATATTCAAAAATTTCAAATCAGTTCTAGAATGGGTGCAGCATGAACAGGAAGTGGAGGCACAGACAAAATGAAACAGAAGCAAAAAGTTTTTACTTGTGCATGATAGGGCATTGTCTCATTCACTCTGTCCTGCTGAGGTAGAAAGTGTTCAACCCTAAACTATGGTGCTCACATGTATCTTTTTTAATGTTTAATATTTTATTGTTATTTAATTTGAGGATGTTGAGAATAAGAAGTGATGGTGGATACTTCTAATCAGCAGAGTTGGGTTCAAAATGAGTCCCAAAGTGGGCCCAACTACCAGCCCTTCCTGACAAAGTCACATGCGAACGTAAATCTTCTTCCATTTCATTATTTTAAAATCGGATGAGTTTTTGAGAGTTATAATACAATAGCTTTGTTTAACAGATGTTTTATTTTTAAATTAAAAGTATATGTTAGTGTATACTCATCTATACTTTAATTAATGAGAGTATGTTAATAAATTACACGTACATATATTTTAACAAAGTTGGAGTATAACTTATATTTGTTTATAGATTTATAATAATGATTAGAGCATTTGATACTTTTTTATTAAAAAAATTATTCTAAAAAAATCTTTAGGACTGAAATTTTGTTTCAAATATATTATTAACAATTATATTAAAATAATTCAATATATTAATTATATATATGAAAATTGACATAAAACTTATTTCTTAAATATATAAAATACAAATATATTTTACAATTTTATTATACTTCATTTTTATTAATTTTGATATATGTAGTAAAAAACATAAAATTATAATTCAACGTTTAAATAAATTTATTAAAGTTAATTATTGATGAAGAATAAGTGACAAAATGTTATTATATTTTAAAAAGATTGAGGTGTATTTTGAAGTTGTTAATATATTTGACATGTAGTTCAAGTATTTTTTGCGCGTGATTCTATAGTAATTTTTTAAAATAATTTACCAAATTCCTTGGAAGATTTAAAAAAAAAAATAAATCACATCGTTTTTTCTTATCCTCCACCAATTTTTTATATTTTTTTTATTGTTTGATCTTTAATTTGTAAAACTCAAATATTCTTAAATATAAGTCTTTGTCCATTATGCAAAGTTTAAAAATCTCTGCAAGTTTTATTTCAAGAACTTGAAGGACTAAGTTTCGAAAGTGTAAAAATGAGAAAATAAATGGAAGATTATCACGAGAGATCTAAGAGAGGTCAATAGGTATGATATATTTAAGAAATACGTGTGAATAAGGTAATTAAGAAAGTTGGTATGAAAGAGATAATGTTTTGGAAGAATATTTGTGTGTGAATAAACATACAAATTTGGTGAGACAAAGCTACTGAGAGGATTTGATTATTGTATTTTGGGTGGTGGAGAGATTAGTTTATAATATGAGTAACTTTATTTATTTCAATATGAGTGACATTGGTTAATTCCAAGAAAATAAAAGTTGTGCACGTTTGGATATTATATATTCCTAATCTCATTGGATCTATCTATTAATTATATGCATGACATTTTTATGTGTAGACGGAAGTACACTTGTAGTTATGGATTGACACACTTGTACGGTACCTTCTAAACAATAGTTTATTAAAACAGCGAGTTAATTAAAACGAGATTAGCAAATTAAGCTTGTTAAACTTAATATATAATTTTTATCATTTAATTAACTTTATTGTGAATATGGGATAAAGTGACTTAATGTAGGTTGTTTGTTAATTGATGGGAGTAATTCAACAAGCTATATGGCATATATTTTAATTAAAGTGAGTGTATATATACATGTGTGTTAAACATTATGTATATGTATTTACAATAATTATTACAACATTTAATAATATTTTATTAAAAAATTATTCTAAAAATAGTTAGAATTGAAAATTATTTTCTGATATATTATATTTTAAAAATTTTAAATTAAAGTAATTTAATATCTCATTTATATACATTAAACTTGACATAATATATTTTCAAAATGTATAAAAATATGTATATTTTTCAGTATTTTATTATTGTTCAATTTATTAAATTTAACATACATAATAAAAAATATATAAAATTATAATTAGGAGTTTAATTCATTAAAATCACATTTGGTATAAGATTGTTAATGAAGAAGACGCGAATTTTTTTAATTATATTTTAAAACATGGGGATCTGACTTGAAGTGATTAATAATATATTGTAATTCAAGTAATTTATATCTTTGCTTGGAAGTCTTGTGAAGAGGAAATTACATGTGTTTTTTTTTTTTTTTATCCTTCTTTCACTAATTAATTTTTTGATCTTTAATTTGCAAAACTCAAGAAAAAATCCTGCATATCAGTATTTAGCATTTATTGATGTATTCGAAATTCAAAAATTTCTAAAAGTTAAGCTTCCAAAGTACCGATATAAAAAAAGTAAATATAAAATTGTCATTAAGAGAATTTTAGGAGAGATTGGATAAATTTGAGAACATGTATGGATAAGTTGATGAAGAAAGTTGGTATAAGTTAATGAGAGAGGTTTGGATATAGTTCTTTAAGAGGGTGAGAGATTTAATATGAGGAGCGTTTAGTTTTTTATTTTTTTTTTAATTACTTTCATCTAATGTATCATCTTTTATATCTTACAGGGTGTTAATAAACAATATATAAATAAAAAATAAATGAATATCGTGTTCAATAATAAAGATGTTTTATGACTATTTCTTGAATATGAAAATAAAGGTCACATTTTGCTTTCTCGTTTTTTTCTCTTCTTTAGAAACAACGCTATAGCTAGTTAGGATTTTTGGTGATGATGTAAATACATAATTGGAACCATGTTGTTCTTGAAACTATCCTATAAGGAAATAAAAAATAAAGTTGGCAGATTTATGAATATGTATGAATAAATTTAAGAATTTTAGAAAAGGTTGATCAAGAAAGTTGGTGGAAAAGAATATAGTGCGATATTGAGAACACGAAATGGATAATATATTGAAATGATATTTGGTTACGAGTAATTGATTGAATGTTTACAACAATAAACATACAAATGAATATGTAATATTTTGTATATAAGATGTAAAATAAAACAAATAGTATTGGATATGGTAATTTGAAAAGGTGAAAGATATATTGAAGAGACACTTTTACCTTTTTAAGGTACTTCTGAATATCTACATTTCTTTTAATGTATCATCTTTTATATCTTGTTTAGGATTGTTAATGAACAAGATATAAAAAAAGGTAACACAAAAATAAAATATTGTGCTCAAATAAGAAAGATCTTTCATGACTACTTGAGAACCAAATCACCTTCTCCTTTCATGTTCCTTCTCTTCTTTCTATAAGAAAATTCTGTAATTAGTTGGGATTTTTGGTAATGATGTTAATGCATAGCTGGAGGTTTATATGGTTGAATAGAAATATTGCCTTTAAAGACTAACTACCAAGATGAGGATTTTTTTTTTTTTTTTTTCATAATCTATGGATCCTATACTTTGTAATAATGTTAGGTAATACGTACCAGCTTTGCATATACACCATAAAAAAAAATATTTGAACTGTCAATAAATTTGATAATTTATGGTTAAACAACCACTAAAAAAATATTTGGTTAAGGGTGTAGTTTCAAATCATCTTGTATATTAAAAGATAATACATAAATAAAGGATTCAGTTCATTAACATATTATACTATTAGCTGTGTTAATTAAATATTGGTCCCTTTTTATTTTTTATTTTTTTACTTTAGCATATCTGGGTTCAACGATTGTGTTTGAGTAGGATGAACACTTTCACGCCACCATCGTGCATTTGTGTAGGAGATTCTTGCACAACTTTGCTCTCGTGTTTTTAAATTTTGAAGAACACTCATTCAAATCATTTTGAGTGTGAGTCTTTTTAATTTGTTCTGGTTGGCAATGGTAATTCTCCAATTCAAAATTTATTCTCAGATTACTTTGTTATTTTTTTTGTTACTATGACATGTTTTTTATATTTATTATATAAAATCTTATCTCTATAGCGATTTAAGTAGGTTGCTAAAACATTGGATCTTCTAGATTAATTTCTCTATTCCAAATTTATAGGAACAACTAAAAGTTTGTTATAGCTTATGCTATTACTCTTTTTTTTATTCATTTTCTTTATGGTTATGTTGGTTTTTTAAATTGTTGCAAAATTTGTAACTATTTTTTTTTTTTTTTGGTTAGCGTGCGCAGCAACTTTCTATTGTCTGTGTCCAAATTCTAAATCTTAAACTAAACAAATATACTTTTTATTGTTAACTCTAAGATAAGCCTTCCAAGTCTATTGAACAAGGAAATATTAATTTTACAGTAACTAGGCAGAAAATTTTAAACAAATGAGAGAAAATATTTTTTTTCTTATATTTATTTTTCAATTAATAATTAGATATTATGTGTAACCTTTTCCATTATTGTACCAGTGAGTTCAGTTAGTTGACATAAAACAATTTTTATAGAATTAATTGTCAACTTCACAATATCATTGAATCTATCCATTAATCATATACATGACATTTCATGTGTAGATGTAGACTGATGGATACACTTGTATTGTTACCTACTACAAATAAATTTATTAAACAAATTTATAGAAATAATGCAGTCATTATTAGTGTATACAACTAATTTTGTCAGATTACATCACTTACTTGTCATTGCCAAAAATAGAGAAAATCCAGTCACTCCCAAACATGAAAAGCTTACACAAAAAATGGAATATGAAAATGGTGAATGGACTGTAGCCACAAGTTAGAAGATAAACTACATAAGTACAAGATGAATATCTTTGGTGGCGTTAAGTATTAGTTGGAAGTTCACCATGGTTGATGAGCCAAACAAAGAACCGATTTTTTCGAAACCTTCCAAACTATTATAATCATGATTCATGCCAGTTAAATGGAGGAACTGCACTTATATATGTGTCTACTTAGCAGACACTTATAGCTATCTTTGTAGCTTTCAAGAATAAGCTTCCAACATTAGTAACATTCACCAAAACTCCCATGCAAGTGCGTGGCCAAATAAGGGTGGTAGGAACGATTTAAAGTGCCAAGTGTTACCATAAAAATAAAAATACTTTAGATGTATATATACAACGGGACAAATATCTACCCATTAATTAATTTATTACCACTCTGTTAGGTTTATTAATCGGCTTGCCCTTGTTTTAATTTATAGATAATAGATAATTAGGAAGCTGGCCCTTAATTGTAAACCTGTGTAACTTTAGTAGTAGTCAAAATTTGGCACAAAAGGTGGCAGTGGAGTGATGAGTTTAATGGTCTGGGAAAGTAGCAGTAATAATTTTTTGGTAAACAGTAAACAGCATGAGAATGGTGAAGTGGCAGAAGAGTGGAAAGAGAACTTGACTAAAAGGGAAAATACAAGAAAATGAAGAAAAGAAAGAAGGGATTCCAAGGCACTGTGTCTTTATTGATGCAGAGAGATGAAGGGGTTCCTTTTTCTCTCTCCTATATAAATTGCATGTTACACCGCCCTATTCCACCATTGCCAGGGATGACATCGAAACCCCTTTCAGCAGAGCCTCCTCTTTGGACTAATCAACATCAACGCTGAACGAGGTACCCAAGGGTCTCCATCTTTCCCCTCAGATTAAAAACTGGGCCCAGCCAATGGCCTCTCTCCAGCCTCAACCCCGAGAAACCAAACCCACCGTCATCACCGCCACACCCTCCACTCCCAGCCCAACATCTCACACTTCCAACAGCATCAATGACACCTCCACCACCAAAAAAAGTGCTCGTAAATGCAAGGGCAAAGGTGGCCCAGATAACAACAAATTTAGGTACCGCGGCGTCAGGCAAAGAAGCTGGGGCAAGTGGGTCGCCGAGATCCGTGAGCCACGTAAGCGCACGCGCAAGTGGCTCGGCACCTTTGCCACCGCTGAAGACGCTGCCAGAGCCTACGACCGCGCTGCCCTCATCCTCTACGGTTCCCGCGCCCAGCTCAATCTCCAACCCTCCGGTTCCACTTCTCAGTCTTCCTCGTCCCGTGCCGCCTCTTCCACTCAAACCCTAAGACCCTTGCTTCCTCGCCCCACAGGCTTCGCTTTCAATTTTCCCTTCCACGCCCCCATGCCCTACCCTTACGCCGGCGCGTATGCCACCGCTTTCAATTACACGCCACAGCTGTTCTGCCCTAATGGGAACAATAATGCTACAGTGCATGTTCATCATCATCTTCATCGTCCTGAGGAAGTGGTGCAAGTGCCACATGCTGTTCCATCATCGTATCAGAATTCGGAATCCAATTTGAGCTTAGGTGGGAATAATACTGCTGTTGATAGTTCCATTAGATCAACCTCGTACCAAAGGCACGGTAACCAGGAGAATAACCGCGTGCATGTGCAACATCATGGCGATTTATCAAACCATCAGCAGCATCAGACCAGCGGTGTCGATGGAGTGAATTCTGCTGTGGGTTCGGCTGCATCTTCTCAGGTAAATATGGAGGCTTCGGTGGATCCGGATCTGTCGTTGGTGGGGTCAGTTGGGCTTGGATCTTCTTCTTCGTCCTTGTGGTCACTGGCGAGTGAGGATGATTACACTGGCACTTTGTGGGATTATACTGATCCTTTCTTCTTTGATTAGAGAGATTTCAGTTGCAATTGCTTGATTATATGTGTTTGTTGGAGTCGTTTATAGCTGGTTTGGACTTGGTAACATATAGTACATGGTGAAGGAGGGTCACAAATAGATTAAAACTTGGTGAATAAAAGTGTTGGGTACACAACACTGATGCTCAGACAGTGAAAGTTTATTGCTTGTTAGTATAATTAATGTGGATAATGAGGATGGTAAAAATATATTAGTTTTCCTAATTTAGATTTAGTGCAGATGGAAAATAATTGCAGGCAACCCGAATGCATTTTGTTGCTGGTGCTTTGAAAATGAATCCAAGGTTATCTTACAATTTGTCTCGTCGTCGGATATTGAGGTAAGCCTTTTTCGATTATTTGGATTTTAATGTATGATCATACATTTACTCATTGTTGGCTTGGATAATATCTTAGTTTTTTCATGCAATTTTAACTGTGGCAACCAGTATAGTTGAGAAATTTAATGGATGAAAAAAAGTTGTAGTGCTTTTTTTTTTTTTTTTGAATACACGTTCCTCTTTGTTTGTCTTTTTGCATCTTTTCTCTTTATTAAAAAGTTGAAGCAAACATTCTCCAAATCTACACAATTATGTCTTGTCCCATGAACTAATATTGATCTGCGGAGTGTTAAATTTGAAACTAGTTAGGGATTACAAGCTCTTTAGTGACTACTAATTCATAGTAATAGATCTAATTTACTTTCTTAAAGTTTAGGTAGTATAAATTATTTTTTGTCCTTTTAGGAAGTTTTATAATTAAATTTATTAAAGTTTGATCTAATCAAAATTTTAATAAATTATTTTGAGTTTCTTTTTCATAATTTTATTTGAATATGAAGTATAACTTATACATATAATCACAAATGAAGGATAAATAGTACGTGTGAAGTTGATTTGAAATTGGTTTCATACCTAGTTGGTGATATATATATTTTTTATTAGAACATGATTCTAATGTACTTCATAATCTCAGTCCAAAGAAAAAACACTTGAAAAATTTAGAAGCAAACAATGAGTGGCCTCTACAATTGTGATACTATATTGCTGTATATATAGATCTTAAATTTAGTTTAAGAAGTTGGTTTCAAAACAAACTAATTTTAAAAAAATGTGGAGTCATAGATGACATATTGTTTTCATAGGGATGAAGTTTTTTTTTATAGTCTGTCCGCCAAACTTAAGTTTGTATTTATTTATTTTGTTAATTTATCATATTATTTCTTTATCATTCTATATGATTTAATATAGGAAAAAAGGTGAGTTATGAAATAATATAACCTCCATTTTTTTAATTTTTTTATCAATGAAAAATAAAATAATTTTATTGAGATGCTCTAACTCTTGGACAAGACTCCTCAAAACTCACATTCTCTTTTTCCTTACGCATTATAAATTATTATATCTATCAAAACAAATTACATCACACAAAATATAAATTTGTGGGTTTAGATAGTCATTTTTCATGAAGTTAGTGGTAACATTCTAGATAAACCATTCTACCTATCAAAATACAGATTACACTATATGAAATACAAATATTTGGGTTTAGATAGTCATTTTTCACTAAGTTAGTGATAACATTCTAGATTGTGTCTGTAAAGGTATGATATCTTTTCATAGTTTGTCCACTGAATGTCTTTCTAAATGTTTATTTTTTTAACATTTTGGATGATAAGTTTTATGATGGAATTTTTAAATGTTTTAACAATCACTTTTCACTAAATCAGTGGCAACTTTCTAGATTATTTTTATACGAATGAAGTATTTTCACAGTCTGTCCACCAAATATTACTTCGTATTCAAATTTTTATTTCTTTATCATTTGAATGATAAATTTAATATTCGGAAACATGTGGCTAACGATATAACATCCATTTTTTCATTATGTGTCAGATGCTTTGGTTTGAAAAACTTTTATATCGTTTACTTTACTTTTGGCCCATCTTCATTTTTTTATATTTCATCTACTTTCAATTAAAGCAAAGTTTGGATTATTTTATTAAATTATGCCATTAGAATTATAATGAAAATTGTAAGAATGAAGAAAAATTAATTTTTACTATTCAATTTAGTAGTATCCATGAAACTAAAAAATGTTTTATTTGTCTTCATTAACTATTTAATTTAGAATGGGGAAATGCAAAATTAAATTATATATATTTTTTAAGGATTTGTATAGTTTATTTTTTATTTTTTTATTTTTTATTTATCAGAAATAATAAATTTTAATAAAGGGATAAAAAAAGGTTGATATAAAAAATGTATTAAAGTTTTCTTAATGCATTTCAATTTATCTAGTTTATTTCTTATATTATATATCTCTTTCTTTAGTTGAGAAATGTATTAAAGTTTTCTTAATACATTTCAATTTCATATTTTTTTCAATGAAAATAAACTAAAAACAGGATTAAGAATTAATATTTGTCATTGCAAGCATTATATCTATTGAGCTTTTGTGAGTTTATAATTGTTTTAGCTGCATGAATACTCTTAGAAAATTTTTATTATATAGAATGCCTCATTTTTCTATTTTTTTTTAAATTAATCTCTGAGACTGCTATGCCTCTTACACTGAAGATGTTTAATGTACATTTGGATATGAAATATAAGTACTATTCGACCAAGGGCCTTGTGCAAAAATCATATAGATATTTCATTAGTTTGAAATAGTATGGTAAGTTAGTTCTTAAGATCATAAGTTATTAATAAATTACTGTTTTTTAAATCGTATTAGTAAAAGGATTGATAATTATTAGAAATGCTTAATTGTACTTGTTTTAAACTATACAAATATCTTCTTTAATACCTTTGTTTTTTTTTTTAAGTTTAATTTCTTTGTAGGACAAATTTTATTAAAGGACTAAATTGATTCATAATTTATGATTTTAAATATCATTTTATCATTTATTTTTAGAGTCAATTTGTATCATATAGTTTTTTTTAGAGTTATTTTTTTATGTCAAATGCAGTATTTATGGTTTTAAATTTATTTATAACTTAAGAACATTTTTTAGAGGTTATTTTTATTTTATTATTTTAAAAGCTTAATTCAATCTTAAAGATTAAATGTATAATTCAATTTGAAAATATTTTTATATTTTAAATAGGTTAATTACATAGTTCTTTATAATATACTTTTATAAAAAAAATTGTTTTGTGAATATTTTTTTTATATGAATAGTTTTATTATTTTTTAAATATATTAAAACTGTACGTTTTTGTGGGCATTCTTTTAAAAACTTAAATATATGTAATATGATAAGGTTCGTATATATAATTTTTTTTCTTTTTAGAAAAATAAAATTTTAAAATCCAATATTTAGATATTAACCCATATAGATTTCAAATAGAAACATTTTTTCATTCACTTCAATTTTTATTAAGAATTGAACATATGTGCAATTATATGTGCAATTTGTTATAAGCTCGGCCCAAGTTACTAATTCAGATCCTATGTTAAAATGTTAATTCCGTGTTTTCGGTTTGTTTTGTGACATTTGACAATAATAGCCTTATTAAATTAAGGATAAACTAATCTAGGTTAAAAAAATGTTTTTTATTAGTCTTAAAACCTCAACTAAATGGAGAGTAATTAAAAAAGAGTAAAACTAAATTTAAATAAATAAAAATAACTACAAGCAACTATACATATTTTTTTCTAATATATATTTCACTGTTATTTAACATTTACATCATGAAATTTGAAGATATTCTTTTCTTACACTAAGTTAGAAGATAAACATGTTAAAATAAATACAACTTGTAAGAAATTATCTGCAAAAACTTTACTCAAATATATATTGGTAGTGTTTCTTTCGTGAATTGAATACCAATATTTAATCCAAAATACTAAATTGATCACAAGATTACTAAGATGTTTTTCTATGTTTAGTTATACTTTTATCACTTAGAATATCATATTTTTAACATCAATCAGTCTTACTGATAATGTCTTATAAGAGATCATCTCATCTTAATAAAACGGTTTTATTATCAATCTTATCTGAAAAAATATATATTTGTAGGATTTCTGTTTTAAAATTTAGTTTGAATTAAAAGTACATTATTTTTATTCTAATAAGAGCATTGTTAAATCTAGTGTTAACTTGCAAAAATCTATAGTGTTTAAAACTTCATTATTTGTAAGATTTGGTCCTCATGTTAGGAAATTGTTTTTTTTTAACAGCCAACATGAAATTATTTGAAATTTGGGTTTTATTGACAGAAGTTAACACTAATCTTTTAATTTGTTTTTACTAAACAGTCAACAATAAATTAAATAAATAAATAGACCGTTTTAGGGATAGCCCAACCCTTATATACCTTAACCATGGTTTTAAAAACCTTTCTAGACATAAAAATACACAAGGTTCGACTCCCTAACATTTCTTTCAAGAAAGATAGAAAAGGATATTCAAATGAAATACATTATACATAAAATGAGTCATACTTCTCACACTCATGAGGAGATACACAACACCCCTTTTTCACAAAACACATAAACATTCTTCATATGTCTATTATCCAGACTCCCCTACTTGCCTAGTTGTGTACAACTTGTATGCTTCCACTATCTTCTAGTAGTACACTTGCAGAGCAAAGACACACCTACCTTTTATTTATACCTTCAAACTATAACAGGTCCAGGTTAACTACTACAAAGATTCCAAACACTTGACTGGAGCAAAGTGTCAATCCGAATAACAGAAAGTAGTTCTCGCAATCCTATGTTTAAACCATTCCCAAACTTTTAGCTGTGTTAGACAAAAAACTTCCTCCTCTTCTATTATCCCTCCTCTGAAAACTACTTTATTTCTATGTTTCCAAATCTCCGTCACAACAGCTACTCACACTCCTTTCCAAGCTCTGTTCACACTATTCTTATGATCCGTTAAATGGAAGCTTTGAAAGTGTGGATGGGGATAAACTCATGTCTAACTGTGACCCTTCCTATCCAACTCTCACACAAGTCCCAAACTATTCTAAGCAACCTTACATGTACAGAAAATGTGTTGAACGTTTTCTAAATGTTCTCGACACGTAGGACAAAGAATACATCCCAGAAGCACTCACATTCTCACCAAGTTAACCCTAGTAGGTAACCTATCCCATAGTATCCTCCAGACGCACACCAAAGCTGACGGAACTATCTAGACTCCAAAGCAGCTGGAAACACTCTAAACACGACATTTGATCCTCCATATTCAGTATACTATAACCCGATTTCACAGTGTATACCTGCTGATCATCCCCTATCCACTTCAACCTGTTTTGCCCTTCCCTATTCCATTAGACACTAGATATCAATTCCTATAATTGACCTTCTAATTGTTTTTCCCACTCAAACCTCTTCCTTCTCCATCTTAGATTCCAACTTGTACACCTTCTACTTCAACTTTGTCCTGAGTCCACCACATTGAATACCTCACTATCTTTACACTGTGAAATTGTAAATAACCTATGAAATTCTTCTTTCAACACTTTGCATTCTATCCACCTGTCCTCCCAAAATTTGACATTCCTTCTATCTCTGAGGCTCCACAATAGTCGACTATCAAACCAATCTCCTTGTTGTTCATTACGATAGACTTCACACAAATCTTTCCACCACTGGGATTGATTACTCTGGACCATATTAACATTGAGATCCTCCAGTAAATAGGTGAGCCACTATATTTCGCAGGTTTGCAACAGCTAACGCCACTGTTTTTGCAGGTTGCAGCAGCTAATGCGCGATACTCTGTTTCTGATGACGATCTTAAAACTGTGGTATTTTTTTTATCTCCAGCAAATGAGAAATGATCCTACCCAGTTGTTGAGCATCTTGTATTTTGGCATACTGTCCAATCAGAATCAACAAAAGTTTTAATATGTGAAATGGAGTCTTTTGAAAAGAAAAGGCCTTGTGCTGGTGCTCGCTTGATATATCTGACGATGTGTTGGGTTGCCTTATAGTGATGAACAGTTGGTGAGTTGATGAATTGACTGAGAAACTGCATTGCATATCTGATATCCGGTCTAGTATTGGTTAAATATAAAATTTGTGATACGAATTAATATCATAAAGGCTTCAGCTTCAGTTTGGAAGAAATACTTAGTGTCTTTTATCATAGGAGTAGCAGCAGATTTAGAAGCAAGTAATCCTGTTTTGGTGAGAATATCCAACATACTTCCTCTGACAAATATGAATTTCTTTACGTGATCTAGCAACTTCCAATCTAAGAAAATATTCTAGATCTCCCAGATCTTTAACTCTAAAGGTTTGATCTAGATAGGTAGTGATCTTTTGTATTTCACAAGATGAAGCTCCTGCAAGTATTATGTCATCAACATAAACAAGCAATGCAATAAAGTTTGAATCTTTACCTTTGACAAAAAGAGAGTGATCTGCACTTTGATAGAGTAAAGCCTATACTTTGTAAGGAAGAAGACAACTTTGCAAACCATTGATGACTGGATTGTTTCAGTCCGTATGACTGGAGGCATAGTCATGTATACATCTTCATCCAAACCGTGTAGGAAAGCATTATCCTCATCCAACTGTTTAAGAAACCAATCCTTTTTTGCATCAACTACAAGAAGGTTCGTACTGTGGTGAGCTTGACAACAGGAGAGAAAGTTTCAAAGTAATCTATTCTTCAAGCTGGTTGTAGCCCTTGGCCACCAGACGAGCTTTGTACCGCTCCTGCCATCAGCTATAAACTTGACTTTATACACCCATAAATGGGTATTTTGTTGTAAGGTAAATCAATAATAACCCAAGTGTTGTTTCTTTCAAGCGCTTGGATTTCCTTTGCCATATAGCTTCAGGCCATTATGGACATTTTTCGGCTTCATCATAAGTCTTTGATTTACTGTTAGCAGACAAAACAAGGGAAGTACAGAGAAGATCCAGATGTTTTGCAGACAATTTATTGTACTTAATAACATTAGATATAGGGTATTTGACTTTTCTACTACTTATTACTCCAGAAACATTATGATAATAATCATTAAGTAAAGCAGGGGTCTTTTTACATCTAGTAAATCTTCTTGTATTATCAGCAGGGGTGCTAATATTACATTCATTATTACAGTTGTTATTAATATTATTGTCATTAATATTTTGTGTAACAGGCTCATAAAAAATGATATCAAAATTAATTTGTTTCAGATCAACATATTTTTTTTATAAGAAAAAACGTTCTCATAAAAAATGACATTTCTAGACATAACAAGTTTTGATATCAAGAGTAATATAACCTTTGGTACTTTCCCTTGGTACCTTCCCTTGGTACCTTTCCTGTATCCTAAAAAAACACATTTTTTGGCTCTAGGATCAAGCTTAGACCTATCTTTCTCAAGGCTAAAAATAAAACAGAGACTTCCAAAAACCTTTAGATCAGTTAAATCAAGTGTCCTTTTATAAAGAAGCTCGAAGTTCTTTTTTTCTATAACAATAGAAGAAATCCTGTTTATTATGTCAACAACATGTGTGAGGGCATAAGACTAGAAGATGGCAGGAACCTTAGATTGGAAAAAAAAACTTGGAAGAATATTGAGAATTTGATGTTTTCTCCCAACAATGGTATTTTGTTGAGGAGTCTTCACATAACTAATTTGATGTATGATCCCCTTTTTTCGTAGAGATCATCTCACATAAACTCTTGCCCATTATCAGACCTTGTAGTTAGTATTGAACTGATTTTGAATCAAAGTTATAAAATTCAACAATGCACTTCTAGTCTCAGCTTTGTTTTTCATCAAATGGACCCAGGTATATATGCTAAAATCATCTTGAAGAATATCAAACCTTTCTTACAAATCTTTCCAGAGTTCCTTCGCATTGTCAATGTATATGACGTTTTGTGCAATTTGGTTTGATATTGAACGAGTGATCTATTATGACCATCACATTGCATCTTTCCCATGCCTCGTATAAAGAATTTGTCTTAGTCGAAGCCTCAATGCTTCCATCCACAAACTTCCACTTATTTTTTAAAAGAAGAACACGTTTCATAGCCCTATGACATGAATGATAATTGTTTCCATAAAGTTGAGGGCTGACGAGGATCATTCCAGGATTCTCTCCCGGATTGAAATAATATGGATTGCATGGATTTTGTGATTCTGTATTGTTTTGTGTTTTAGTCCTCGAAGTATTCATACTAGAATAAACTAAGAAAAATAAGAAAGTTGTTCAAGAAACTCTATTTTAAAAAAGAAAATACCAACAAAGATAGAACCACAAACTCATGCAGCCAAGGCAGAGTAGGATGGATGTACTTACTCTGATACCATAACAGATGGTATATGAATTTGAATAGGCTACTAGCTTATTTTCATTTTGCAGAAGAAAAAAAAAACATTCTTCATAAAAACAACTGGGACTCATTTTGCATGAGTTTTAAAAAAGTTTCACTAAAACGGAGAATGTTATTTTGTAGGTGAAAAAAACCTGCATTATAGGAAAAGATAACTCTATTTAAAATAAAATTGGCGTACAAAATAGCACAACCAAGAACGAGTCCAAAAATCGATTAAAAAAGAAAAACCTACAAACTTTAACAGAATATCATAAGATACTGTTTTATAGAATATTAATCATTGTAGTTGGTTCAAAATATAATGTGTATATAAAATACTTGTGTTATAAAAGTAAATTTAAAATTCTTTAAATTTTTCTTATTGTTTTTATCAATAAGGAAGAACTCAAAGTGGTTTATTGTTACTGTTGTGATAGATACCTTATGTGAGTGTTTGATCATTAAAGAAGAGAGTTTTGGATAAGAGATGAGTTATAGGGTCTTTATAATTTACAGATCAAAAGTATATATTTTCATAAAAGAAGGATAAAAAGGATAAAAAAAACATTTTATACCAAAACTAAAAGCAAACATTGTAAAAGATTAAAGTATACATAATGTTATAATTATATATTTGAGTCCATATAGTCCTAACCTAAAACTCGTGATATGATTGTAGTGTAACTGCCAACGTTGATTTTTTTTTCATATATTTTTTATATATAGAGACGATTTTCAATACGTGGACAGATTTAAAATGTTTATTTTAAAATTATTGTTGAGTCGCCTCAAATTGAATATTAGCAACACTTTCTCTATTTTTTAAGTATTTTATCTTTTATTAGTTTAGAGTTATTGTAATTCACAAATTTCAATAGAAAGCTATTAAATTGAAAGTTTTATACATCAAGATGTATAATTTTCAATCAATTTTAATTAATAAAATAATTGTCATCTTGCTCAATATAGCTTCAATTAATTCTGCTATATAATTGGAAGTTTATATAATTAGTACTATGATTATTTTATAATAATATCAAAATCATATAAGGGTATTTCTTGAGAAGAAAGTAATCAAATATTACCAAAGATAAGATACGTATTCACAGACAAAATTATAGTAGTCAGTAATAACTATGATTTTTTTTTTTTAAAACTGAACTGTGTGCCGTTTATTCCACACCATGTAAAATATACGTTATTCAGTCAAATATATCCTCTCAATTAATTATGCAAATTCCACATTTTTCTTGCATTAATTAACACAGATCTGAGATCTATTGGGTGTGAAGTTAATTCAACAATGAACCTTTGAATGAGTTATTGAGTCGGTCATTCCCATTAAATCTTAATTTATGTTGTTCAGTGGAATATCACATCCCATTTATTTGCTAAATTCCCCAATTTCATGGAGTTCCTTTTAAAACAATATACTAATTTTTGTTTTTTTTAATATATCTTCTATAACTGATATAAAATTTTTAAGAAAGCAACACTATGATAAAGAAGATTTACCACATAAAAATTCATATTAATTACTTCAAATAAAAAATATTTAATGACTTTTAATTGTTTAAGAATATTTCAACTAATTATATATTTTAAATAAAAGCAATTGTGGTTATATTATTTGGTAAAGGGTACAAGGAAAGCAATCTGGAGGAGCCATGGTCTCCCTCTCCTATTTATTTTTTTTAAGTATGTATAAGTTATTATAAAATATTTGTTTGGCCCTACTAAAATTTTTCAAATAATTATTGAAAAATGGTACATGAAATTATCAAAGAGATAAAGAAATAGAAGATCTTAGGTATAATAAGTAACATGACGCCGTAGATTGAAAGAAAACAAAGAAAAATCTCAAATATTTTAAAATGATTGCGATGTTAAAATATTTACATATGATTTTCAAAAATATTTAATCCATCAATTTTATTGATTTTCACATATCAAATACATTATATATATATATATATATATATATATATATATATATATATATATATATATATAGTGTCATTAGATATATAAACATATTTTTTAAAAATTTCTATAACAATATATTGCAATTTTGTATTTTCTCTCTTATCCATTTATCATTTTTTTTAAAAATAAGTTTTTTTTAAGATAATTCTCAATTCTCTTTAATTTTCTATAATAATTCTCTTATTTTCAGGCCTTGAATCCTTCTAATATTTTGCAATATTACTTGTGATTATCCTTCATTCAATATTAAAAGTACATAAAAGAAGTTCCCATAGAATGTAAAAGCTTTGTTTTGCTTGAACATTTGTTGTAAAGAGGAAAAAAAAAAAAAAACTGAGTCATTGTCTTATCTTTCCATAATAATATTAGGTTAGAAATGAAAAATTATAAATTTTATTATTATCTTTAATAATCTTTAATAAATTATAAAAGAATGTCTCTGTCATTACCGGTTAAGGCATTCTATAAATAAGTATAAACATAAATAATATAAATCTAGCATATATTTTTTTAAGAGATGCACATATAGTATCGTATCTAATATTATATTCATCGTGCAAGACAAAGAAGATGAATGAACGTAAGATTAAACTATTGGTGTGTACTTATAAAATGGTTTCATCTTCAACACTGTTCTGGATAAGCTACAATGGTGTTATTGACCAAGTCCCCAATGGACCAAAATCATGTACGGTGGATTCGTACATGCATAATATTCAACGTTTGATGAGTGTTGACAATAGTTTATATAAATTAAATTTTCCTTCCAATTATTTTTTAATAGATTGTTAACTACAATCATTTTTAACCGCGTAACGTGAAATGGCCGTAAAGGTTGAACTTATGGTAAAAATTATTGACGTAAATTGAGACACCATTTGTCTAGATGGATTCAGATAAAGGCGAATATTTTCTTTTCTTTTGAGCATATGCAACTGGTTATTAACACTTAAGGTCATAAAGTACGATAGCTATTAATTGGTTGTGATACATTATTACCCACAGTTTTACAGAAGAAAGTTTGAAGACATGGCCGGCTCTAAATTCAACAGCAAAATAATTGTGAAAATAAAAAAGTATAAATAATGGTTTATTATTTAGTTGAGGAAGAAGAGAAAGAAGAAAAAAAAAAACAACTTCTATCTTTTGATTTTTGTTCTCTCTGTCATTTTTTTATTATAACAAACAAACGTATAATGAATTAAATCATAATCTAAAATCAACAGTAAGATAATTGTGAAAAATAGAAAAAATAAAATAAAAAAGTATAAATAATGGTATATTATTTTGTTGAGGAGAAAGAGGAAGAAGAAAAAACAAGACTTCTATCTTTTGAATTTTGTTCTCTTTGTCATTTTTTTACTATAACAAACAAACGTAAAATAATGAAGTAAATCATAATCTAACAGCGATGCATGTGTGGCATTACGTAGTTTGTGAACGCTAAGTTTGTCGTGAAATTTTTAAGGAAGAAACCTCATCTTATTTGTTTCTTATAGATAATGTATTTATTTTATGTTTAGTGTATTATATTATTATTATTATTATTATTAATAAAAGCATGATTTAACAAATGCTCCTCGTATTTCGGTTCTCTCTTACATGCATGCCAAGTGTAATGGCTCTGATCGCGTTTAGTTTAACTTAACCGCAAAGTTTGTCAAAGTTTTCACGAGTAAAGTATAAGATTAACACTTACTAATTAAAAGACAAATAATATTTTAACAATTTTATCAAAATCATTAGATAAAATAAGATGGATGTAAAACTTTATTGATTGACAAAATATTATAATTTTAGTTATAATTTAATCATTAAAATTACATTTAAGCTTAGATACGCTTCTTCAAGCAAAATATTTTCAATTAATACTATGGTTTATTTTTATAATAACATCAAAATCATATTGGAGTATTTCTTGAGAAGAAAGTAATCAAAGTTTAACAAAGATAGGCATTCACGGAATCATAGTTGCCTAATAACAACTATGACTTTTTAAAACTAAACCACGTGCCCTTTATTCCATTCAATGTAAAATCAATGTTATTCAGTCAAATATACATTCTAAATTCATTATGCACATTTTTCTTGCATTAACACAGATCTGAGATCTATTGAATGCGAAGTTAATTCAACAACGAACCCTTTTAATGAGTCTTTGGGTCATTCATTCCCATTAAATCTAACTGACGTCATTCAGTCACACCTTATTTATTTGCTAAAATCCCCTATCTCATGGAGTTTCTTTTAAAGTGTATATTAATTTTTAGTTTTGTTTTTATATATCTTCAATAACTTATATAAAATTCACACAGCAATATAAGAGATATAATACATACGCAATTTACTTAAAACTAAAAGTATTTAATGAATCTTTTAATTATTTAATAATATTTTAAATAATTAATATTTTTAAATAAATATTACCTTTTCACAAAAACATTGATTTTTTTATAAATATATAAATCAATTAAAGTGAACTTATTTAAGTTTAACCATTAATGCATAATAATTTTTTTCTATTATGATAACATTGATTTTTTTAAAAGGATGTTTGCAGTTTTTGTGGTTTGTGAAAAATAAATATTCCTTTTTTTTAAGTATTGCATTTTTGAAAGGAATTTTATTTATATTTTGTTGGAACTAGATAGGCTAAATATATCTAATATCAATTGTCTAATAATGATAATATAACTTTTATAGTCTGGTATAGTCTTTAAAAAATAAACTTTTATGTTTTGATTATATGAAATAAAATTAAGTTTTGAAAAACTAATATTTGAAATAAACAAACCATTCATCAATTATATAACTACACAACTATAAACATAAAAATGTTTATAAAATAAACTCGTCAATAAAAAGACAGTTACTAATGATTTAGTTGGTCAACGGCATCCTAAGGATCAAGAAGAGCATGACAAAAATTTCTAAATTCTAATCATGATGACCCAATCTTTATTATAATTAAGCTAGCTAATACTTAATTGTACTTAATTGAGATATTTATATATCAAAACTATTAATTCAAGAGTAATAAAGTTAGAACCAAACTTACATGTTGATATAAAAGCAATCAACATTGGTAGATATACCAATTTCAATATAAACTAATTAATTTTAGAGATATTTTGAAGACAAAGCTTTATATTTAGTAGGGATGATTTAAAAAATAAATAAAAATATAAGTTATGTTTAATATGTATACATATTATTTAATTTTATTTATATAATTTTACCATCCTTTAGAATTATTTTTTAATATTATTTATATATTTTCTCTAAGATTTTGAAATTATTTATAGTTTTTCTTTAATCAAAAATCAATTTAAAATACAATAAATATTAGAATAGTCTAAACGGATCAATTTTTTAGTCAGCTTTTATTTCTTCGTATATCTAGTTTTTTTTATGGCATACATATATTGAGTTGAATAGGCTAATTATAATACTCTATTATTATATTTTATTTGTAAATTAAGATTCTTTAGAGTAAGTTAAAAAAAATAGTTTTGTTTGACTTTTTAAAATCCTTCTAGATATAAGGAAGTGAATTAATTTTATTTATTTAAGCTAATTGGATATTGATTTATGATTAAATAAGTGAGTTTGACAAAAAAAAAATCTTAAGATTGTCTACAAAATACAAAGTTAATGGATTTTGGAGTATATTAGTACTAACTTTTGATATTAATGTTATTAATGTTATTGTAGATCAACTTTATCTTTAAAATAGTTATTAAAATATCGTAACATAGTATGATCAATACATAAGTTGAAATTATGTAATTAAGATGAATGATTTCATGTAGATTTGCTTGAATTATGTAGATTACAAGTTTGAGATAGTCATTTTATAATAGATCAATGTTAGTTGAATTTTTTAGTATTGATGTAGTGTTAATTATTGTTCTAAACTTATTAAAAGCAGTTAAACTTGAAAAAGGAAAGTTATTGTAAGATCAGAAAGATTTGAGTTTGCCGCCTAATTTGATTTCTCATATATTTTCGACCAAATAAAGTATGGTCATTTTAAGTGAAAATGAGAGAAAGAAAAAATGTTTTTTATTTACTATTTTCTTGCTCAAATAAACACTCGTTGTTTTAGATAAATTGTTTTTACTAAGACAAATAAATTTTTGTTCAAGTGAAAACAATGGACAAAGAGTAACTCTAATTTTTACTTGAAATAAAATTAGTTGTTCAAACAAAATTTGTATGACAAAGGGCAACTCTAATTTTTACTTGAAATAAAATTAGTTGTTCAAACAAAATTTGTATGAGTGTAATTCTTCCTCACTTTCTTTATATATAAAGTTTATGTGTATTTAAAGTTATGATATTTATATAATTGAATTGTATGAAAATATATACAAAAAGATACAATGACATTAATATATTGTACTATATTTCTTAAATGTTGTTTGTCTTTTTTATATCATTTATTAGAGTTGTTATCCTTTATAAATGATGTGAATCATATAATAATATTATGATTTTTAAAGTTGATATTAAACTTGAGACTCATTAAATAAGATATCTTGAATTCAAAGTTTTGATAAAATATAAATTAAGATTATTATTTAATGAGTGAGAAATGAAAGAATGTCTTATATCAAATTATGATATAGAATGTGTTATATATATATCAAACAATAAAATATATAATTTATTTCTGTATGTTTTTTATAAATTAAGTTCACTCGTTACTAAAGTTATAACAATGATGATTAAACTTATAAATACAATCATATATAAATTTTAAAATTATATATATATATATATATATATATATATATATATATAATTATTAGAGTGTTACAATATCTCCTTTATAGAAACTAGTTTAATAAATATATTAAATAAATATTGGTATTATTGACCCAAGATATTTAACACTTAAATCTTTAAACAAAAAGTGTATATAAAGTTACAGTTCAAAATATCGTTCATGTGATACATTATTTTCATTTAGATGCCAAAATCGGTCCTTACAATAAAACAAGCAACGAGTTCATGTAGATTCAATTTTTCCAATCTAATCTCCGTTTGCTCATCATTTAAACTGAGTTAATTGCATTAAATTTTATTCTTCATTTTTTTTTTCTTACTAAGGGAAATAGTTTAACTTATTTGCGGTTTTCTTGCACAGTATGAATAAGTTAGAAGAAGTATAAAACAAAAAGAAATAAACAACATGCCATTTAGACAGCAATGAAACTTATTCATTTAAAACGCACTTAATGTTTCTCGTAATCATCAACATACGGTTTAAAAAATCACTAAATAAAATACCAATCGATTTAATTTATTTCGTAAATAGGAAAAACTAAAACTAAATGATATTTTTGAAAATGGCACTCTGACTTATTTACAAAAACATTTATTTTTAAATGAAACTTTTTGAAAACTTAAGAAAAGATAAATAATTAGCAGTGTATTCAATTTGTCATAAAAAAAGTAATGATAATTAAGTTTCGGTTCAGTATAAAAAATGAAATGATTCTTTTGAGCAGAAGACTTTTGCAAACGCACTAGTAACAGGAATGTGTAGACACGAGTTTAAGGTTTAATTCGTTTCATTTATAGATAAACACTAACACTTATAAAATTAAAAAATTCAAACTGTCATGTGCCCCACTGAGAGAGTATACCTAATCACCACCCCAAACGTAACTATAAATAATGTTAGAACGTCATTTAATTCAAGCATTTGTCTGAGCTCTGGCAGTGGCAGCCCCTGTTCGCACCACTCTCCCAAACGCCGTCGTTTTCCTCCGCCACCGCCCTTCCTTCTCGAACCTTCCACCATGTCTATTCGCGATTCCGAAGCCTTCAATTGGCACTATGACACCGTCGACGACCAGACCCTCGAAATCCGCGGCCGCAAGCTCTTCTTCATCATCGTCATTTTCTCCATCATCCTCCTCTTCACCGCGCTCTTCATCTTCGCGCGCCGGATCTGCCGCCACCACGGCCTCCTCTTCGACGCCGTCCCACCGCACAACGCGCCGCCGATGCTTCCTACTCAGGACGGCCTCGACGCCGCCGCGATCAAGCGGCTACCGATCATCCTGCACCAGCGCGCGGCGGCGGAGGAGACCGAGTGCTGCATCTGCCTCGGCGCGTTCGTCGACGGCGCCAAGCTGAAGGTTCTCCCTGGATGCGAACACAGCTTCCACAGCGAGTGCCTGGACAAGTGGCTCGCGAATCACTCCAATTGCCCTCTCTGCAGAGCTTCGGTGAAACTCGATCCTTCGTTTCCGAAGATTTTGATCCAAGCGCCACCTGTTAGAACCGCTCTTCCTCTCTGATACTTTTTTCAGTTCAGATTAGTAACTTCAATAGTAACTTAGAAACAGTTGTAGTAGTTCTCACATGTTTTGGATAATATTTTGCTGTGTAAATCCTTGTAAGAACTACTATTGAATCGCTGAGAGAGATATTCCCAGTTTTCAAACTCTTTCTTTCCTTTCCTTTCCTTTATGACATTCCTTTCAATTTTGGTAATTCACAAATATAAATAATTATTTTTAATGAACAATAACTTATCCACAATTAGAATCGATTTGGACACCCTTCACTATAAGCAGTGCTAGTTATCTACTTGCACGGTTTGATAAGCTGGATAGAAGATTAAGATTTGGATAAGAAATCTGCGATTATGGTTTTGATTTTAAGAAATATATAATAATACGTGGATGAAATATATTTGTCGGGAGTTTTTTTATTTTTTAAACGGATTTCAATAATTTAAAAAAGAAAATACCTAAATAATTTGATTATTTTAGTGTAGTAGGAGTCAAAATAATTGAGTGTGGTTTAGCATTTGAATATTATTACAACACAGAAAAAGCATGAGTATTTTTTTTCAGTGCTCTGCTGTATTTCTTTATTTTGAATGTGTTAATTATTAGTCGCATTTGCCGAAGTTGAAATATTTATTCAGAATTAATTAAATATTAATAATATGTTGGAAGATGCCAATTGCCAAAGCCGAAAAAAGGGGCACCCAAGAAATTCCTTCACATGTGACAGAGGTCCAACACAGGGTTTCTGGCATTTTTATATTTCTGATAGAGTTTTGTTGCCACGTTGGGTGATGGAAAAGTACAAGACGAAAAGGTCATTATATTATTTGCTTGCACCCTCATCTATACAATATTACAGTGTGTGTTGTGCAAATAGATAATGGGCGACTTTTGAATAAATTGGGACCCAAAACACGGAAAAGCGTGACTATGCTACGAGCCCTCATCCTCTCTCTATCGTATTTAATTGGTTCAATCCAATGTCGTCCTTGTAACTTTTGTGTCAAGACTTGTAATAATTTATATTATGTCAAGATTTATGCTTAATTTATAGTATATGTTTTCTCTAATCACTAGTTGCACCACTTGGATTACGCTTACAATGCCGTGTTTCATGCTATGTTTGTGAACACGTTTGCAGTTTCCAAACGGAATTTGAAGTCTCTTTTACAGAGGAGCTGAGCAAGCAATTCTACTTTTACCAACTTTAAGTATTAACATATTTTTTTGTAGGGAATCAAACTCTGATAAATATATAATAAGCTTAAGTTGAACAAAAGTTCTGTAGATAGAATAATACTCTAGTATTTATTAAATGTTTAGAATTATGAAATCTTAATCTTGCAATGTATGTAGAGATGTAATTTAGGAACAAGTTTTACCGCTCAAAATTTTGGACTATTTCAAACTTTAGTTTATCTGTGATATATTTTTTTTCCAGGTTTCGAAAAAAAACCAGTGAAGAAATTTCCGGAATAATCAAATAGGACAACCTTTTTTTTTAGGTGAAAAGAAACACGTTGTTGCTTAGTCTGATAATATCTCACAAAAGGAAGTACAAACATCTTTTATATTCTTTAGATGAAAATAATAAATTAAATATTCTACTAGTGAAAGAGATAAATATTTTTTTTTTATAAACAAAAAATGTTGCTGAGAAAAGAAAACGATACATAAATTAGGCTAAATTTTTTCATAAACTTTTTTAAGAAAATAATTCACATGTTACCGGAAAAAACAAAATTTTCATAACCTATTATTTCTTTATGAAGGTCTGGCGTCCATTTTCAGTAAAAGGTTTTCACAGTAAAAATATTTCATTTATGAAATTTAAACACTTACCAGTAGGGAAGGAACATAATACCTTTACCTTTTCTCTTTCTTTAAAATATTCCCAAAGCTTTTTAGTGTAGATCTAAATTTTGTTTGGATTTTTAATGAAGGCATCTTGTTTGTTGTATTATTTGATGTCCTTTTCCTTTTATTTCCTTATTGGTCATTTCGTTTTTAAAACCAAAAAAAAAAAAAAAAATTCATGTCTCAAATTAAGAATTGAATTTATATTTTCTTAAAATACATAACATTATATTTTTATTCAAATCCAAAGAGGCTTATCGATCTTTGCATATGATTCTTCAGGTTTGTATTTAAGTTTTAATGTAACTTGTTGAAATTAATAATATTACTAAACATATTTCAATGATCACCAAAACTTTCTTTTAAAATTGGTTAACTTTTAGCTTACAATTATTGTGTTTCCAAATATTGATAACACTTGTTAAATTAAGAAAATAAAATGTTTATATTATGTGTAAATTGAATGTAACGTATCATATAACCTAATTACTAATTACTAACATGAATAAAGTACCTTTTACATACATTCACATTTATTTATAAGTGAAACTTGATGTATGTTTTGTGTATGATTTCTTGTATTGAATTTAGAGGGTATATAAAGTGTTTGCTTCTCACTGGTAGTGTTTACTATGTTTGTATAAATACTCTTGTGTGGTTAGTTTTGTTTGAAACTCGTAATACTCTTTATTAGAAATGTTATTTTACTAATAGTAAGAGATATAATTATTTTCACTAAGTGATCATATATGAGGTGTAATCATTCTTTTTACCTATGTTATCTTACTATATGAGTCATAATCATTCTTTTTATGCTCTTTAAGGTATTTTTTATTCTTTCATATCTAGAAGATCTGTTTTTGCAATTAATGTTGTACTCAATTTTCTAATTGGTATTAGACTCATTCTAAGATGTTGTCCTGTACATAACATATATAATAAATTATCCTCAAAATATTCAAAAGTGTCTCTTAGACATGTAGTTTCATCTGGTTGTGTATAAAGTATAATCATAATATAAAATCATGTAAAAAAGGTAAAAATGTAATCTAATAAAAATAAAACTAATATACAAATAAATATAATACAAATATTTAGTCAAATCAATAGATATTATCTAATTAATTTTAAAACGTCTAGGATCAACATGTAGACTCAAACCCATCATAATGTGAGATAGAAAGATAGAAAATATTAATCGTTGATGTCAACTATTATGATCATATCCAATAAAACAACAAATGATGTTGCAAATGGCGCCAATAGATCTACACAATATTAGAAATATATTTTGTTTTTACCTGAAATCTGTATTTCAAATGATGGTAATTTTATATTTAAAGATAATTTATTATCTAAATAAAAAAGATTAAAATTTAATAAATTTGAATTAACTTATACAAAATTGAAAAACAAAATAATTTAAAATAAAAACAATTTAAATTTAATATATTTCTTTTTTTGAACAAATTAAACTTGTCATACAATATTAAGTTAAGAGACAAAATATAAAATATAATTGTGTGTATTTTAAGTTTTTACTTTATAAGAAAACATTGTATGATAATATAAAAAAATTATCATGAGTATATGGAATTTATAGTTGTATTAAAAATAATAAGTTCTAACCAGAAAGTGCACTCCATATAAGCAGTATATATTAAAACAAACTAGGAAATAATATAGTTTCCCAAAGATGAAACTTGAAAATATAAAATCAATATCCAACGTGTAAGATTTATGAATGGTCAAAACGAGATAAATTCGTAGTTAATACTATAAAACACATAAAAAATAAATATAAACTGTTTTTCTTTTAACTTCTGATCATCTTTAATTGGTAAAGTGAAAATCAGCAATCATTGTGTTTTAATTTTTCTTCCAGCAGTTTCAATTTTAATATAAACTGTTCTGTAATGAGGGGAAAAAAGTCATTTTCCCTTTGGTTGCTAAACCTTGTCTTAATCCCTTCCACTGTTCAAAAGACACTTTGTGGTTATTGTCGTAGAAGGAGTTAAAATAGGTTTTGGCATTTTGTTGACGAATGGATAAGAATTTGATTTGCTAGTCTCAATTAAATTTTAACACAATTCACCGGTAATGGACAAACTTTGAAGATTTATATCCTTTTGCATAGTAACAACTAGGGTTGCAGCGAAAATAATTAAAACAAATAGAGGAGTGTGACCAATGTTAGAAAAATATGAAAAAAAAACTTTAAACTATGGTGTATAATTTTTTTTTTAAGTTTGAAAATTGAATATATATAAGGAATATTAATATTAAATACGTAATAAAATGTGTGATAATGACTCTTATCAATATTAATTAAGTATATTATATAATAAATATTAATTAAGTTTTTCTTCGAGAATATAAAAATAAATTAATAAAAAGAATACTTGAGATATTTTTATATTTATGTAATTTCATTTTAAGTATGCATATATAACTTCATATAACTTCAAATATACATATTGTGATAATATTTATATTTAAGCCTTTTCTATTGAACTTCTTAATCGAAATAAGACTATAAAAAAAACATAGTTTCTATCCAGTTATATGACTATAAAAAAACATAATTAAGAATCACTAAGTAATAGGAAGGTCCAATATAAGGAAAAATCAAATTTTCTATTGAGTAAGTATATGATTGAAAAATAACAAACATGTACTAGTCCTTTTCAATTACATTACATATGAGTTTCTCAAATCTTGATTGTACACAAGTCTGCATCTGCTACCAACAACCAATGGTCATCTATTCTCCTCATATTAGTATATCTTTGTTCTATGCAATGCAATGCGTTTAAACAGAACCTACAAATTGTTGTGAAGCAGCCATTGTCACCTAGTTGCAATTGGTTTCACTATAAAACACAATCCTTTGACTGAAGCACTTGATAAACCATGCTCTTCACTCTGATACATATTTTCTCCTTCCCACCAACATCAGGTGCTATAATCACATAGTATAGTTGAAATTGAACAAGTACTTTCATGTTGTTGTTGTTGCTTTTGTACACTCTATCATATATCATATTTGGCTACAAATTTGTAACAACTGCAAACCATAAAGGGAAAACCTAGGTCTTTTTGCCTAATACAATGGTTAATAGCAAAGGTATACAATAGTTACATCCAACATATAAATTGTTCATTATGTACAGATCTTTCAATCTGCCCATCCTCAATCCCAATATATATTTTTTATAACAGTCATACTAACAACATATATAATAACAACAATCACCCTTCCCAACAATCATAGAAATCTTTGTACTTTAGGTGATTAGTTTGATAAAGCTACAGGATTAAGGTACCAATCAATGTATCTAATGGGGCATTTGTGCTTTTCCTATTAATGCCCAATTTTAATCTAGATTAGAGTAAACACTTCCTTTCCATCAAACTTAATGTTCCTGAATAGCACATTATTTCTAAACTTTCAAATGTTCCAAATGCAAGTCATCCAAATACCACTCAATACCAGATTAAATTTGTTGCTTAAGCTAATTAATTGGAAGCCTATAAAGAGTAACTTTGTTGAACAGTTATGTATTGAAACTATGCCTATCCATCTATCAATTATCTTTCAAACCAAACTAACATCCTCACAAGTGAAGAATAAATGACTAACCAATTCTCCTGTAGCTCTACAAACTGTTGTGTGGGTCCTCCTCAAGTTAGGCCCAACAATATTTTATTTTAAAATAATAAAATATTGAGGCAACCCAACAGGTTTTAAGAGACCTAAAGTGACTCAGGAAGTTTTACACTCCACACAAGAAAAGAGAGCAGAAATAGATTGTATCGTCTTTGCCGCTGGAGTTCCTGTTTACTTTGAGCAGCTGTTTAAGTACTCATTTGTGCTCTGTTTTTGGTAAAATTTCATCCTCTTGCTCCTTTCACCACCGGCATCAGTCTGGTATTTTTAGAATTTTATTTCTCTCACTGTTTGAATACGTTCTATTTATCTTTTGAGCGTTTTTCACTATTTATTTGTGAATAGAACTAGGATTATTTTCAGAAGTGCTTCTCTGTACTATGTACTCTTTGATATTATAGTGGAGATTTTTCTGGACTAGGTCCCGTGGTTTTTGTTCCTCTCATTGGGGTTTCCACGTTAAAAATTGGTGTGCCTCTTATCTCTTGCAAATTATTTATTTTATACTCTCTGAATTTTTGGATTGTCGTAAGATTAAGCTTCTCTTGGTTCTTTCAAGTGGGAAAAGTTTTATTTCTCAAGCATATTTTTGAGTAATTATTCTGCTGCGTAACTGTGCATAACTGTGTCTTTCCCATCAAGTGACATTAGAGCTAATTTATTTATTTTTCTAGGAATTTACTTGACTGAATGATGGAGCTTAATTATGGTAAAATGATTAGTTTGAACAGAACTAATTATCATAAATGGAGAGGAAAAATGAAGGATTTGCTATTGGTTAAAAGATTACATTTACCTGTGTTTACTACTCAGAAACCTGAGAACAAGTTTGATGAAGACTGGACTTTTGAGCATGAGATGGTTTTGTGGCTATATTCGTTAATGGGTAGATGATAATGTCTTAAATCATATTGCTAATGACACACATGCAAAGACCTTGTGGGGCAAGCTTGAAACTTTGTATGCTTCAAAATCAAGGAACAACAAATTATTTTTATTGAAGCAGGCTATGAATTTGAGGTACAAAGAAGGTACGTCTATTTCTAATCATTTAAGTGAATTTCAAGGTTGTTTTGATCAATTGTCTTCTATGAGTGTTAAATTTGAAGATGAAATTTTGGGACTTTGGTTGCTTGATACTCTTCCTGATTCATGGAAGAATCTTCGTGTTACGTTAACTAACTTTGCTCCTAGTGGTGTTGTGACCACAGATTTTGTAAAAACTGCTATTTTGAATGAAGAAGTCAGACGTCAAACTCAACAGGCTTCCTCTTCACAAGCAAAATTTTTGGTTACTGAAAACAGGAGGAGTGGTAGAGACAGAAATCAAGATGGAGGTCATAGAAGTAAAAGCAAGCACCGAAGCAAATCAAAGTCCAAGTGGAAAACCTTTGGGTGCAACTATTGTGACAAGAAAGGTTATGTTCATAAATATTGTTATAAGCTGAAAAATGACAATGAAGACAAGCAAGAGAAGAAAAATGATGAGAATGGTAATCGTGTTTCTGCCACTATGCAAATGATCTTGTGATTGTTTATGATGAAAATCTGATTAATGTTGCCTGTGATGATTCTAGCTGGGTTGTTGATAGTGGTGCCAGTTTTCATGTTACTTCCAGGAAGGATTTTTTCTCATCTTATACTCCAGGTGATTTTGGTGTGTTAAAGATGGGTAACAATGATACTTCAAAGGTAGTTGGAATTGGTACTGTTTGTTTGAAAACCAACAACGAGACAAAGCTCATTTTGAAAAATGTCAGGCACGCACCAGACATCCAATTGCATTTAATTTCTGCTAGTATTCTAAATGATGATGGTTATTTTAATACTTTTGGTGGTGCACAATGGAAGCCCATTAAGGGTTCTTTGGTTGTGGTCCACGGTATGAAATTTTCTGGTTTGTATTGGCTGAAAGCTTCTATTTTATTTAATGTTGTAAATGTTGTTGATTGTGATAACTCATCTGATTTATGGCATAAGAGGCTTAGCCACATTAGTGAGAAG
>Ga0099825_1001090_pt1 | contig 33392 bp, 14 predicted proteins | sample SiratroredBW_FD_76838 | JGI IMG/M metagenome (GOLD analysis project Ga0099825, IMG submission 76838) | Root nodule microbial communities of legume samples collected from California, USA - Siratro red BW | ecosystem: Host-associated > Plants > Roots > Nodule | place: USA: California | collected...
AAAAAAAATAAAAAAAAAAAAAAAAAAAATAAATATATATATATATATATATATATATATATATATATATATATATATATATATATATATATGTATATATATTAAATTAAACAAATAAAAAAATATGTTTGAGAAAAATTCAAAAATAAAACATTGTAATTTATTTTATCTTAAATATTTATAAAAATAAAAACATATAATAAAGTAATATTGTTTAAAATAAAAAATTTATAAACATGATTTATTAATTAAAAAAATATATACTGTGACCTCCACTGATCCTTTTCTTTTTTTCTCTAGCACAAACCCCACTTTCTGCCCTAACATTTCCAATACGTACTCTTTTTTTTTTTTTTTACAGTTTTTACTTAATCCATTCTTTAAGTATAAAAGGTTGATTTAAGAATAACAGGAACCGATTGTGAGAGAAAAAAAAAATAAGGAAAACGTATGACTAATGAACTTAATATAATAATAGTTATACATGTAATTAAAATTATATTTAATTGTAAAATTATATAGTCCATGTTGCTAACTTTCGCTTCTTTGTTATTATGCTATTTGACAATCGTTGCCACTTGTTTTGTTTGGAACAACTCTTATTGACAAAATTGTGTCTGTCGCACGAAAAAGGATGCAGAAAAATATGTACCTAAATTAGCTATACCAAATTATGCAAGAAGCTTATCAAATGCTTATGGAGCCCACCAAAAAATACATGTCTTGATAAATATAATCCTATCAAATTCAATTTATTAAATATTTGAAATTTGTGTCTTTCTAATATTTTATATTTTAAGAGACAAATAATATAAAATTAAAAAAAAGTTCGGAATGCTTATTTAATGTATTTGAAATTTTACATACACGCAACACATTTTAATCCTGTATTTCTTGAAAGTATTGCTAGAAAAAAGCAATAAATATACATATGTTTTATATTCCAAAATAATAAATAACTTGAGACAGAAGAATGGTTCTAAAAATTACCAATAAACAAAAAAAAAGTATTATATTGTATGAGCCTATTCAGTTTGGGCTTGCATTATTATCTTGATTTGGGCTCAAACTTATGGCCCATGGGAGGAAAATGAAAAATAACAAAAATCAGAACAACAAAAGGGCCCAACCGGGTTCGAACCGGTGACCTCTTGATCTGCAGTCAAATGCTCTACCACTGAGCTATGGACCCCTTTATTAATTTTGTAAAATACAAATTTAATTTTAATTATATTGTAACTTAACTAGTAAGTATAAATCGGTGCATAAGATAAATATATTTAAATTCAATTTAAATAGGGGAAAAAATATAAACAAAAAGAATATTTGAAATGGTAAAAATACAATTAATTCTTGTAAAGTTCAAATTAACATGTTCCCTTTTATAATAAACTTTAGTTTGATACAGAAAAATAAAATTACTGTGTGTTTTCAAATAAGATCTATTGCGACATATAGTAATTTGCTTCGTTTTTTTATTTCTAAAGTGTGGTTAATTAATTTAAAAGTTGAAAATAATGACAGTAAATAACTGTTGTTTAAACACAAATCTCCATAATTCATTTATGAATGATTCTTAATAAATGAATAGAAAAATAGTGAAAACAAAATATAAGATTGAGAATGATTTAAAGTTAATCTATTGAGATTAAGATAAATAAATATGTATGAAATATAATGAGATGTGTTATTGAACTTTGTCTATAGTAATAAAATAATTAGGTATTTTGATGTATAAAATAATAACTTATTCATAAAATAATTAAACTAACATATCTTATGTAATGTTAATGGAGTTTGTGCTTTTAATTAAAGAGACCATTGGCCACTCAAGTCCAAGAGCCATCTTCGAAAATGGAATTTCTTTTTTACTACTTGGCGGTTTTTTTTTTTTTAGTGTTTAATATCTTCACTTTAGTGGACCAATTAATCTAGTTCCTTCACTTTCAGCCATAGGTTTTTTTAATGACACCTTCAATGGGATATTACATTAAAATTTTGTCTTTGAATAATATTTTGGTTACTTATAAACTTTGGTATGACCTTTATTCTTACTATTAAGAAAGGAAATTATGAAATAAATGTTTTATTTGTCCTCAATTCTTTTATATATTCATATTAAGTTTGTTATTATCAAAGATCAACATTTAATTCAATAGTAAAACTTAGATTATCAAAAAATTTAAGAGAAATAATTAGGATAAGTCCAAACATATAATATTGAGTGACTACTATCACGATGTGTAAAAACTCTTTCGTCAGCTTCTCATCACCTGATATCTTATCTTATTCTACATAACTTATATCATAAGTAAAGCTAGAGGATATTTATTAAAATATAAATGTTAATACTAATATACAATCAAAACAACAATTCATTATATTATCTTAAATATATATGCATTATATTATTCACATTAATACTTATTATTCAATTTACAATACACAAAATTTAAACACATTTCTAACCTAAAAAAAATAACATAAAATATTATTTCTATATAACACATCAAATAGTCTCTAGATAAAGGTTTAAAATCATACTCACTATACCCTCAATAAATAAAATATCTTTCATATCAGTCTCTAAAGATTAATAATAGTCATAAACATAGGTATCAAGTGTTAAATTTGGAAATTTGTTAAATTATTTTATTGTTTAAAATATAAATTAAAGTTAAAGTAAAATTTAAATTAAAATAAAACATTATTACCAAATCTTAATAAATAAATAAAATTATTATTTCAAAATAATAATATATTAAAAAAATATTCTTAAACATTTTAAATTTTAATTATTTTATTTTATTTATTATTTTAATATTTTTATTATAATTATGTACTTTATTATACTTTTATAACAGAAAATGTTGATACTTTTATATGTAACATATAATATCACAATATATTAATAAAAAGTTAATAATATAAAGATTCTAAATTTTTTGATATAAATATAAATAATAATAAAATATTTTTAAATATAATCAATATGTATTTAATATTATCAACTATAATGATAAGATGTTGCACAAGGTATAGTGTCCTGTTTGCAGAACCAGTGCAGAGTGCAGTATAGCAGACTATACGCAAAAGAAAATCACTAGAGGAAAGCATAAAGCAAGTTTGAAATCTGCAATGAATTAGTTTGAAGAAGCTGGAACAGGGCTGTAATATGTATGACCTACATAAGGAGGTATTGTGCAGAGAAACATGACAATCATAAATAGTGAAGTTGAGCATTACTCTCACCCTGCATGACAAGTCAGAATATGACAGGGGAATGGCAAGGGTCATACTTTAGGCTATGGAAAAGAGAAGCATAAATATTGGATATCTGTTCTATGTATTGGAATAGTTGGAATGTAATGTCAGACTCTTAAATAGAGTAGCAGAGATATGTAGATAAGATGTTTGGCAAAGCATCAAGACAAGTGGAAAGTTAGTAGATGAAGTGTGAAATGTGTTATGTAAGGATGTAAGATTTTATGTATACTGTAAAAGTGTTGGTACACCCAAATACTTAATTAAATATATTTTTTTATTGTTAATAAAAAATTAATATAATCAGTTATATATTTAATATAATCAATCATGTATAAAATCCTCGTGATATAATAAAGAAAGTTTTCTCACAAAAATTTAAATTTTATCTAATATATTTTACTTTTTGCACTTTTGTTGCATTTTTATCCGCATACATACTGATCACCCCTTGTCATACACACTCGAAAGGTGACCAATAAAGTCCATGATAAAGAGACTTGTATTTTCTTAAAAAAATTTGCTTTTTTTTTTTAATAGAAAACAATTTTAAATGATGGAGATCTTTTGTAGGATAAAAACAATTTCTAAACCCTGAATCCTAATATTTTTATTTTAGTTTTCGCAACAAATGAGACTAGTATTTTGAAAATTTTGTTCTACAGAGATAAAACAAAGCACGCAACAAGTTTTTATTTATTTATATATTTTTAATTAATTACCCAAATATTTTTTTATTTGTCCTTGCTAGCAATTTCTCATATATTCTTCTTAAACAAAAAAATATAAAAGATAAGGTTTATTACAAATTTCTCAAAGAAGAATAAGACATATTTTATGAAAACTTTATTTTTAGAAGGTTTAATGGATAATTAGTATTGTCTCTTCTCATTTATCAATGTTTATATATAGAGCTTTCAAAGAATGGTTATGGAGAGATCTTAGAAATATTTCTTACTGTAATATGCTATTTGATAAAGACAAAAAAGATTCTCATATTATTTTAAATGATATGTAACATTTTTTACCATTGATACTATTGATGTTAATTTTAATAAGAATTAAAGTTTTAATTGAATAATTTATACTCCCTTAGTTACCATGTTTTGTCTTCTCAATTTTGTTATCAATTTTTTAATATTTTAAAGATTTCCAAGTCTCAGTTATTTCTTTTTCATATATACCTCTTCACTTAAATACACTAATTGTAATATTTTCTCATTTTATACTAGAAGTAAATAGTTAAAGTTACATATTAATTAAATGAAGGTATTTTAGACCAAATATATAATTTGCCATAAATGTTGGTGGTGGTTTTTTTTTCTAATTTGATTAAAATTTGAGCTTAACAATATATAATGCATGTGATAAAATGTAAAGTACTAAATTAAAACTCCAAATTTAAGTGGAGAATAATATTTTTGTACAAGTTTTGTGATCTTTGGTTTCAGGTATTGGGATTTTAAATTTTGGGGGGGTGGTATAGTGTGACTGTGAGGTACCCCTAGTTGTGACCATGCTAAAGCCTATTGTGCTGTTGGTGCTATTTGAAGGAAAGCCTTAAGCATGTGGAGAATTTAATGGATTGCATCATTGATTTAGGCTATTCAGGTCTCAATGGAAGATAAGGAGGGGAAGATGGTACATTTTGAAACTTGAGTTGAGATATTTCTATTTTAACTAAATTTCAATGTCCTATGGTGTGATTGTGAGGTTTTTATAGTACTCTATGGGTGCCCATTACCATTGCTCTCAACCATTCTCATCGCACCATTCCAAGGATGTGATTTTTTTAGGTACAAAAGTATATAATATGGCATCATGATCTAGTTATCATGAGTGAATTTATGTCACAATTTGAATGATAAAGATCTTGGGACGGGGGATTCTGGTGTGTGGTCCAGTTTACCTTCCCACAAGGGAAAACAAATAAAAACAACACCAACTTTCTTGACTTGAGTTCATTGTATTATAGTATTCTATTGTGTGGTCCAACCTCTAAATTATACGCATGACCTTAGATTAAAAATAGTTTGGTATAGGTCGCAGTTCACATAGGTCTACAAAGATAATTCATTAAAAATAAAAAGATGATAAATATAATATAAGTAAAAATTGAAGTGAAAAATGAAATGAAACTAAATAGATATTTATGAGAATTAATTATTTGTCTTTCACCTTGGGAGGATAGCCTTTAGCAGGATAGGTAGAGAGCATTAAATATTGTAATTTGTTTTAGCAGACCTCAGTGTCTCTTACAAGGACCAGTAGATATGTACTACTACCACGTAACAATAAATGTGAGTAAATTTGGCGTTAGGATTAAATTTTAATTTATTACTGTAGCTATTTGTTGATATTATTTTCAACAAAATTATTGTGTCTTGGTAATGGTTTCTAATTTTAATTATTGAAATTGAAGAAGAGACTCTTAAATGAAAATAATGTATCTAATTTTTCCTTTATATTTTAATACAATATTTCACAAGAATAATTTTAAGGTAAATTGCTTTCCAGCAATTACTAAGTTATATATTTTATAAAGTAGAAAAGTGTTTAATTAAGTGGTAGATGAATGAAAAAAAGTTGAATTGTCGTATAATGGGTAAAATATAAATTAAAGTTTAAATATTTAACCCATATAATATCCCATCCAAATTCAACAAAATGAATTGAATTTGAAATTTATATTTTAAATAAAATTTATTTCGATCTTAAATTAATTTACATAACATTGTATGGATCGATCATCGTACTTGAAATATTGTTAGATTTAGAGTTTGATACTTCTAATACAGTTTTACGTTTACAATTTGTTTTCGTATTTCACTCTTAGTTATGTTTTAAAATCATAATACAAAATCCATATGGAAAAAGATATAGTGAAAGATAAAAATAGAAAAGAAGTGATTCCCCCATATATATATATATATATATATATTACTATAGCCTACATTTTTATATATAATTAATTTTAAATGTCTAAAATATATGATTTAATGTAATTATTATTTTTATTATGACATAAATTCAACACATTATATACTAATTAATATGATGTCCTACAAAATAGTTATAGAATAAAAACTAATCTAAAATTTAATTTTAAAAATAAATAAGGTAACACTTTAATATTTTTTAACAGAAAAATTATTTAAGAAAATAAAAGTTTAGTTATTTAGTTTTTATTTTTATAATAACAATCACTAACTAAAAAGATATTATATTTTATTTTTATAAAAACTATCAACTTTTTTTTTTTTAAAAGTTGTTTTTTTTCTTCTTTTCTTTGTCTTCTTTATAAAATTTCACATCTTATTTTTATCAAACTGACGATCAAGAAGTCACGCTTAGATTTCTAAAGTACGTTGACTAAAGCAAGAGTGTTCGATCAGAATCTTGATAAGAGGTACGCTGCTTATAATTTTAGATTTTTGGAAATCCTTTTGAGTATCTTTACTATATAGAGATAAGGAAAGTTACTTATATATTTTTATAAATATTATAATTACTTGTCTTATGAATTTGGATAAGAAAAACTTGTTTGACTGTTTTTAATATATATTGTAATTATTTTCTATATTAAAGATGAATTTGAATTTAATAGAATGAATGTTTATAGATGATATAATATAATATAAATATTTGTAAATAATGTTATATGTGATCAAGACATAAAGGAGATACTCCTGTTGAGATATTATGATGTGTATTATTTGAGGATTTTATCTATCTGACTCTAGTGATACATTGAATTCTTATGTGATGATTAGTATATTTTGAACTATATGATGAATATGTATAGATATTTATATTTAGGTTTATTATATAATTATTATATAAATTAATTTTTATTATATGAAAATATGAGATATTACAATTAAAATATTTAATTATTTTATTTTATATAATAAATTAAAGATAATATATTTATATATATAATTTATAAAAGATTATAGGATAATCTAATAAAAAACGCATACATACGTTTTCTCTAATTTAAAGTAAAATAAATCAAACATATACTTAGCACGCTGTTTATTCTCTTTTCTGATTTTTTTTGTTTCATTTATCGTCAAAAAAATTTCTACTGCTCTTTTTTACTCTGCTATTTAATCTCATGTCCCACCATTTCTTATCCATAGGACAAAAGTAGATGAATAACACACGGAAGAGTAGTGTTCAAAAAATAATTTCTATATCTGTTACGAATAAAAAAAGTAATTTTTTTTATTTTGTTTACTTAATAGTTTTAAATTTTATTTTCAATATCTAATCAAAATTTGACGTTTCTTATTACATGAATTTACCTTTTTTAATATTTTTTTTTTTCTCAACATATAATAACCTTCACTGCTGATAGTAATGTCGATCATCCAATTTATCTGAGATACTAATGGATCATATATAAGAAAAATATTAATAAAAATTTAAAATTGTTCATGAGTAAAGCAAAAATATTAATAAAACAATTTAAGATTAAGATTTGTAAAATTTTCAATTAGAGACTAAAAATCATATTTTTAGTTCATTTTACTTTAAGAAATAATTGTTTATGTGTTGAATATTATTTGATTGTTTGATTTTGCTATTTTGTAGTGAATTGAAGAAACTTTTTAGTAAACTTATCTTATTGTCCATTTTATATTGTAAATGTTATTTAAAATTTCAGGTAAACTTATCTTATTGTTGTACATTCTTTCACCAAAATAAAAAAAAAAAATACCATATGTCCTTTCTAAACACATCTTCAATTAGTAATTTTAATTATTTAACTGTTTCTTATTCCAGCTTTCGTTATTAATCTCATTTTTTATAAATATTCAAAATAAATTTAAAATAAAAAGTATACAACTAAACTTTTATTATGTTGATTATACATGGCATATTTTTAAATATAATAATTGTCTATAGTATTATCAAGTAATATACATATTATCAATATTTCAAAAGTGAAATGATAAAATAAGAAAATAGATATTATAAATAGTGCAATGTAAAATAAATAAATAAATAATATCTAAATAGAATAAAAGACAATAAATAAACCCTTACCTCAAGTTAAGAGAAAGAAACAGATACAAGGTATATTTGATGTATATTTTGAAAATAAGATATAAGAAGTTTGGAAGCTAAACGCTTCTTGAAAAATCATGTCATATAACACTGTAATTAAGCTCCATAAGTAGGTATTTTACAGAAAAATACAGATTAAACAAGTTTCTTAACCAGTTAAAAAAGTTAGAAGTAGTTATAACTTATAACCTAACATATTAATTTCAGTGCTATATATTAACTTACATAATAGAAACAACTATGGAGTGTTGAACAAGTTGTTAAAATTAAGTAACTACAATATTTTGAGGCACCTTGACCATAAATGAAGAAGAGTTGATTGGTTGGTAAGTGGTTGAATGTGTGAACAGTGTTCACCGGTGATAATTAAATGCTCTTCTAAATAAGAGAAGGATATTTAAAATCTGGCATATGGCAACTGCCCCAACCTCATTAGCTTTAACTTTTTATAACCTATTTTCTGCATTGCTTAATATAACCCTACCTACATGTTTGTGTATATATATACTTCTCACACAATGCTCGGTTTGTGTGACAACAACTCAGAAGGGAAGCTTTGCGGTTTCACATTTTGTTGAGACTATGGTGGGTGTTTTTTCGTTGGTAACAGGGAGGGCTGGTCCAAGTGGCTTTGGATCATCTTCCACTGCAGAACAGGTTACTGAAGGAATTCATGCTGCTAACCTCACTGCAATTATCACAGGTCAGTTTCAACACACACACACATATATATATATATATATATTAGAATCTTTTTGTATATGTTTGTGTTATTCCTTCCTTGCACAACAATCTGATTTTTTACGTGCATATATTAGAAACAATTTAGAGTATTCTAGCTACTACATTACTCCATCTTCAGGGAAGCTTTTGATCTCCCTATGTAGAAGTTTTTATTTGAAATGCAGGGAGAAGTTGGAATTAGTAGGTTTAACTCTTTAGGTTTAACTGACACACTACTCTGATATACTTGTCAAATAACCCAGCTCTTAAGTATTTGTGCGCCAATGAAATTGACGTTGAATTCCTAGGTAGGTGTGTGGAAAAAAAAAATATTATAAGTAGCCTTTCTATGAAGCAATGGTTTATTAACATACATTCGGTGAAGACAGACAAATACTCCATTTTCTACACAACACCCATCCAACACTGAAGAATAACATTTTTATTTTAAATAGAAATAATTTGAAATGAACAAACTAAAAAAGTAAAAAAATATTATTTTTGTACTAGATGTTAGAAGGGTGTAGGAAAATCGAAAAGGTACACCTAAAATTTTCCTAATTCATAATCACCTCTTTAAAAGAAAAAAATTTCATAATAGAAGGGAGATTCTACACTTATTTTATTTACGGTAAATTGTTTTCGTATTTCACTCTTAATTATGTTTGAAAATCATGATACAAAATTAATATGAAAACAATATAGTGAAAGAAAAAATAGAAAAGAACTAATAGAATAAGTGACTCTCTCTCTCTCTCTCTATATATATATATATATATATATATATATATATATATATATAATTTTAAATGTTTAGAATATATGATTTGATATAATTAATGTTTTTATCATAACAGAAATTCAACACACTATATAATAATTAAAATATTTAATTATTTTATATAATAAATAAAATCACATAAAATAAAAAATGATATATGTATCTGTATTATTTATAAAAGACTATAAGATAATCTAATAAAAAACTAAGCCAAGCGTACACTTAAACACTTAGCATGCTGTTTATTCTCTTTTCTAATATTTTTTTTTATTTCATTTATAGTCTAAACAAAATTTACCTCTCTCTTTATTCCACTAATCACATGTCTCACCACTCCTTTTCCTTAGTACAAAAGTTGATGAATAAAACACGGAATGCTGATGAATTTGTCATGTCTTATTATATAATATATATATTTTTTTTCTGTCAACAAATAATAACTTTCATGATGATAGTAATGTTGATCATCCAATGATTTATTATATTATATAATGGAATATATATATATATATATATATATATAGCAAAAATATTAATAAAAATGTAAAATTGTTCATGACAAAAAAAAATATTAATAAAAAATTTTAAGATTAAGATTGGTAAAATTTTCAATTAGGGACTAAAAATTATACTTTTAGTTCATTTTATTTTAAGAAATAATTGTTCCTTTTTTTTTCTAATTTATAATGTTTTTTAATGAGTGATTTAATTTCATATATTTTATATTTTCATAATCACAAAATATGAAAAATTATATCTGCACAATGTTATAACTTAAAATTTAAATGCTTTTGACTTTTTGACCTCTTGGACTTTTGTGGTACCAAAGAAAAATGTTAAACCTTAAGTGACATTTGCTTTTAATTTAAATTTGATATCTTGATTTAAAAAGTAACATGAAATACAAATTTATAAGATTAAATAAGAATTTTAATATATTTTTGTAATTAAATTATAATAATATATTTCTAAAATAATTTAAAACAATTTTTTCTTTATTTATTTTTAAAATAGTTTTTAATCACTCGCCAATACTAAAACTTGTGAACTTAAATATGTTTTGAATTAAATTAAAGTTTAAAAAGTTGGAGCAAGTAAATGTATCACATTTTCAGAAATCAAGATCATATAAATCTAATAAATAATACCAACCTACTCACAAAATTAACAAAGTGCAAACTATTAAATGGGTTTTAAAAAATACGTAGACTTGCTTTCAAAGCTATCAAATTTAGCTTATTCCTATATTACAAATCTGAATTTTCTTTTCAAATGAGAGTCTTTCTAAAACTATTTTTATGGAGAATGTTTTTAGGTTTTTTAGCACTTTATTTCTTTCAATTTCTTCATTTCATTTCATTTTATTTCTATTTTAATTTAATTTTTCTTTAAAAAAGTATCAATAATAAATAAAAAAATAATGTCTCACAATAGTAAATCTAAAAAAAAATTTACATGTCTAAAACGACATTTATTAAAATTTTAAATTAAAAAATAATTCATATATTCAAAATATTTGTTTGTTATAATTTGTAGTTCTATAAAATAATAATTTATTTGTGTATCAACAATCTAAAATACTAATTTAAGATAAACAATACTAAAGTATAATAACAAGGAGAATGGAGGGCAGGAGAGGAGGCTTCTTTTGAATGAAATAATTTGATATTCAGTATGATAAATTAATTATTGACTTGTATAAATAAACTATGTTAACTTGGATTGGTGTTCATAAATTATGTCAAATACACACCTTGTATTAGTATGATAAAGTACTTTTAAAGTACGATATTGATGAATAACATGGCATAAAATTGTTTCCTTGTTTATAATCACTTCAAAATGTTGAAAGAAATAAACTTTATTTAGAAATAGTGGTTCTGTTCTATCTAACATGAGAATAAGATATATTTGCTGTGATGTGTTGTCTCACTCAGGAGGAGCAAGTGGTATTGGGTTCGAGACAACACGAGTGTTGGCACTTCGAAAGGTTCATGTGATCATTGCAGTACGAAACATGGTGTCTGCAAAAGAAGCTAAACAACGTATACTACAAGAGAATGAGTCTGCAAGAGTCGACATAATGAAGCTCGATTTGTGCTCACTCAATTCTGTAACATCCTTCGTCGACAACTTCATAGCTCTTGATCTTCCTCTCAATATCTTAATGTTGGTTTTCCTTTAAATTTTACATCACACCTTCAGTCTCATCTATACTAAATTTTTCAGTTCATTAACTCTTTGAGTTTCATGTCAGAAACAATGCAGGAGTAATGTTCTGCCCCTTCAAACTCTCAGAGGATGGGATTGAGATGCAGTTTGCAACAAACCATCTTGGTAAAGTCTCAAGATTCTTGCAAGTTTGTGGTAGTAAAAGTATTGTCTTTTCTCATCTTTTTTGACATCTCAGGTCATTTCCTGTTGACAAACCTGCTTCTTGAAAAAATGAAACAAACTGCACAAGCCACTGGAATAGAGGGCAGGATCATAAATCTGTCATCAGTTGCCCATAATTACACTTACGGAAAGGGGATTAGATTCAATAAGATCAATGAGCGAAAAGGGTATTTTCATTTTGACTCCAATTGCTTCTGGCTTGAAGTTGCTGCATTATGACAGTGATTTTGATCAGTAGAACATCACATTTTCTTTGTGGCTATTTCTTTAAATTTTCAGATATGGTAACAAGAAGGCGTATGGACAGTCCAAGTTAGCTAACATACTGCATACAAATGAGCTTTCTCGTCGCCTGCAGGTCATCCATCTAGTCTTGTGCACAATGTAGAAAATAATAAATAAACAAACAACCCATGAGAGTGATAATGTCACAGGAGAAAGAGAGGGACGGCAATAAAAAAAAACTATTAAAAACTATAAGATAACGACCTGGAATCATTAATAAGAGGTAAAAATCACAAAAAAAATTATATTTTAAATAAATTTTAGTTAATAGTACAAAGTGTATTCAAAATAATGTGACAGAATGAATGTATTGCACTTGCTGATAGCATTTTGTTTTTGCCACTGATTTCTTAATTGATCATATTGATAAGAGAAACTACCAAAAGGGTTTTTCCTTCTTTGAATGATACCATGGATTGGAAAATTGAGTTATTTGTTTGTTCTTGATATTTGTGCGCAGGAAGAGGGTGTGAACATCACAGCCAACTCGGTCCATCCAGGAGTGATAATGACACCTCTTATGAGACATTCTTCTCACCTTATGCGTATGTTAATTCTCCTCAAACACACAAACAAAACTACACAAGTACATGATGCACTTTTAAAAGTTACTCCTTTGTAACACCATACTATGATTTGTCGCAGACTTCCTGAAGATCTTCACCTTCTACATATGGAAGAACGTCCCTCAGGTATGTTTTTCCATCATTTTAAATTTCCAATATAGGTGGTGCAGAATGTTACATTTGAAATGGTTCAGAAGTGCAAATATATTGCCACTAATCATGGCTTAATTTCTTAAAAAATAAAAATCATAGGGAGCCGCCACGACATGCTATGTTGCTCTCCATCCAAGCGTGAAAGGTGTAACTGGGAAATACTTCGAGGATTGCAATAAATGCAAGCCAAGCGCGCATGCCAGAAACAAGCATCTAGCAAAGAAACTCTGGGATTTCAGTAACGAGTTGATCAAATCGGTTGCAAAAGTTTGAATACGCTTGCAGCTTGGTCTTTGCAAAAGCCTCTTGCAGTCCACGAAAACTGTAGCCGCTCATGCAATAAAAAGCACGTAACAGTAATATGTACAATTTGTCGTTCTCTGAGGATGTTTCCAAACATTTCATTCTTCACTGAACTACTAGGAGGTGTTGCATTTCTTTGCATCCAAACGTTTTTGTATCAAACACTTCATTTCATCCAAAATCTCATCCGTACTATCCAGAAGTTAGAGAGTAGCTACAATCAATTTCCTTTTCCATTTATTAGCATAAGTTTATGATCAAACATTGTCCATGATCAAACATTAAAACAAAAGTCATATGATACTAGTTTTATATGTTTTGTGTCACTATAAAAAGTTTTTCGTTTCTTAGAAATTTTTGGATACATATCTTCTGGAATTCATCTGTATATGTGTAGAAAGTTTAAGGTAATGTGTGTTTGAGTTTCGTTGGAGAGTGCATTGGGTGGAGTAGGTATAAGGTGGTTTGTAAAGGTTAAGTTTAAAGAGGTGTTTTAATGGTGCATCACTGAACTTGGTTGGACTGCAGAACTTGGACTGCATACCTTAAATGTTTGCAATAAAGAATAATTTTCAATCAAGCACTGAAGTTTTTTTTGTTTGAAGATGATGAGGGGACAACAATTTATTATGATTTTTTTTTTATCGGCAATAAAACTGTTAGGTATCCAAGTATGAGTCTAAGTCCCACATTGAGTAGGAATGAAAAAGATGAGCAACATATAAGAAAGAAGACCCACAAACTCAATGCCTTAAGGTTTTGGATTGAAAGTGGTGTCATTATCTTATATGGGTTTGGCTCAGTTCTCATTCTTGTTTGCCTTCCCGGCGATTCTCCCTCGTATTCTCCCAATAAGTGGTATCAGAGCCGAAGGTTCGTGGCGATGACCTTAAGGTTTTGGGTTGAAGGTGGTGTCATTGGCTCAGTTCTCATTCTTGTTTACCCCCTCGAATTACCCAACAAAAACAATTTATTATGAATAACATTTTAATTATAATAACATTTTTGTGTGGGTTTATATTGAACACCAAAGATAATGTAAATTAGTTAATTATTATAATAATTCTTTTTGTTGTAGTCGTAACACAAGACTGATTTCTAAAAGCAATTAGACATTGATAATGCTTTCCTTTATAGAAACTTCGAATATACGAAGTTTGGAATAAAATATTTATATGACGGCTCCTTTTTGGAACGACTACATGCAAATAATCAAGTTTGTGAATTGAAGAAATCACTTTATGGTTTAAAACAGGAGACTTGACAATGGGTTGTCAAGCTTCATCGTGTTGGCAGGATCCTGGATTTATTCAATCAAATGTTGATAATTCCTTATTTTCAAAAGGTAATACATCTTAATTCATAGCTTTACTTGTTCATGTTGATGACATTATTGTTGTAAGAAACTTTTTGTATGAAATTGAGAAAGTGACTTCTTATCTTGATCGAATGTTTAAAGTAAGAGATTTAGGTAATTTGAAATATTTCTTAGGAATTGAAGTTGTTAGATCTCAAAAAAGTATTCATATATGTAAAAAAAAAGGTATGCTCTTGACATCTTTGTTGACACCGATCTACTTGTTCATTCAATAATTCCATTCTTCTCATTCTCATTTCTTCCTCTTAGGTCCCATCTTCATCTCTACAATCCAACACTGCAATTTCAGTCAGTATCTCCTATTTTTTAATTATATATTTACAAAAATTCACTTTGTTCCACTACTGTAATTCTCTTTTTTAATCCTTATAGTTTTTCTTTTAATCTTTCAACTTATTCCCATTATCAATATTTCCTTGTCAATATTTCCTTCACAATACTTATAGAGTACTTTCTTAATTCATCCTCGTGTTGCCATACATCAAAGAATTTGAAGAGTTTCAGAATCCGATCTATGTCCTTATTTTTCAACGCACAATGATCTGAGACCTCCCTACCCTGATTGTATTGTTTAGTACCTGGGCAATGCTTCAACCAATCCTCCGTGACCAATGCTCTATCTAAACGGCTCATAGCTTTCCCATTTGGTCTAAACCATGTATACTTCCTCCCAACCATTGAAATATCATGTATCTCACTATTCTCAATAAACTCATTGAACCTAACTATCTCCGTGCCATTTACTACTCCACTTTCTATTCCTCTTCCTTCCTTCTTATTTCTAACAGAATTAAAATTACCTAAAATACACCACACTGAACAACCTTACATTAGCTTTATCTTTTATATTTCCTACCATAGGGTGAATTTCTCAGCATTCAAACATGGTCCATACACATTCATAATAACAACCTCTATACCTAGTCCCTCTCTTTCTGTTTTATACTTTCCAACAATAAGAATAAATCCTTTACCTTCTTCAATCTAAGAACATTTGAATATTTGTTTATTCCATGTTGTTAGTACTCCCTCTACTTTATCACCTCTATGAACCCATTCAATATCATTGTTCCCCCCACATATTAAAGCATTTATGTTCACTTATATTCATTAATTTTATCTCTCTTGTACACATAAAATTATCGGTTTCTCTCTTTAGCTATCACAACCGGGATCGCGACGATGACAGTGATTTAAAAAGAGAATAAAAAATAATTTTGAGAATGTAGAAAAAGGGAGTCACCACCATAGTTTATTATGAAAAACTATGGAAAAACTAAAAAAATAAGGATATGGTCTACAAAATCGGATTTCGAGTCCGGGAATCGATTACGTGTGGGAAAGGTATTAGCACCATCACAACGCCCATCCTAAGACGATACTTTTAATTAAATAAGCAAAATGAGTGTGGTTTTGAATATGTTTATTTTTTTCCAAAAAATAAAACAAAAGTGCAAATACAAACAAAGATTTTTTATTTTTATTTTTGGGGTTCGATAAGGTTTGACCTTGCTCTTACCTATTTCCATCAGCGATGAAAAATCAGGATTATGTATTCTATTGTGAAAATTGTTTGTTGGAGTTTTGATATTTTTAATTTTTAAATTTTTTAAATTTTTTTGAAAATTTTATGGTTTTTATTTAGCTTTGAAAATGTTATATATATATATATATATTTTTTTTTTTGAAATTTTACATAAAAAATTAATATTTGAAAATTTGAATTTTTTTTGTAATTTTTGTAGATTTTAGAGAGAAAATTTTGTGTTACATATCGCTTGACGTGCACGATCCTTTGATTATCCAAATGAAATAATAAAGCTTTATCGAATTAAATTCCACATGACACGAGCGGTCATTTGAATATTTAATCGAGTTATTTTATTCATCATGTGAAAAAAACTTAAATAAAAATCAAGATTATTGTGAAAACTTTTTTTATTATTAGATATATAAAAAAACAAAATATTATGATTTATGAAATGTTTGTCAAAATATTATGCATTAGTCTAATATAATAATAATAATAATAATAATAATAATAATAATAATAATAATAATAATAATAATAATAATGATAATGATGTAAAGGTGGATAAAATAAACACTAGGTGCAGGTTGTAAATATTGGGTTAAAAATATGATTTCAAAAGTTTTTTTTTTTTTTTTTGTCAAAAACCATGGTATGGATATAAAATATGAGATAAGATGAGAGAGGAGATATGAAATGAAAAATGAAATGAAATATGAAATAAAATGAGATATGAAATGAGATGAGTTATGAGATATGACATAATATCAGATGAGATGATATCAGATGAGATGAGATATGATATAAGATGGGATGAGATGAGATAAGATCAGATATGATATAGATGGGATGAGATAAGATGAGATATGAGATGATATGAAATATAAGATAAGATGACAAAACACATTATCTCTTATCAAAGCTTTCAAGAATGCACCAATTGTACTGTGAAATTCAGTTCACAAAACACATTATCTCCAATCCAAGCTTTTACGAATGCATCAAACATTTTGAGATCGATTTTCATATGGTACGTGAGAATCTCCAAACAAATCTGTTTCATCTCCTTCCCATTTCTTCCAATTAGCAGTTTGCGTACATTAAGTCTCTCGAGGCAAAATATTTCAATCACATTGACATTCACGGTATAGCTTCAAGGGGGCTATTGCTATATAATTTTTTCTGTTTTTTTTTTTCTTTTTTCCTTTTTTACGGTTTTCTGTTTGCTCTTTCTGTTTTTATCTCCATCTGCAACTCTATAAATAATACAGTATGTTCTCGTAGTAAGTGAACAAAAGTTGATTAAAAAAGAGAGAATTTTTTATTGTTATGACTGATAGTCATTTACGGGACCTATTTTATATAATAATATATTATAGATTTTGAGGATGTCGTGGATATTGAACTTCCTAAGAACCATTCAAAATACAGAGATACATTATCGTATACCGATTGTCTTCTTCTGAATTTATTTGAAATAAATAGTAATCTTTGCCAATTTTATTTGTTGGAATGAAAACATCAGCTACAGAACTACGTTATTATTCATTGTTAGTATTGAATGAAATATTTATTTTAACTGAGAAGTAAGATAATCATTGTCCTCAATTTAACTCCCCAGACGAAAAACCAGATGACCAGCATACCCGAAAGACAAATAATGCAGAGATCTTAGGAAAACATCATTGCTTACATTTGACAAGGTCCATGTGTGGATTTATAAAAATAAATAATCTCATATATACAGAAGCATTCAGTTTAGTCCAATTTCATAGCTAATCTCCACGTGAGGCCGTGTTACTTAGAAGTTCTTTTCAGCAAGAAATTATCACATCATCCCGAAACCTGTGATCTGGGTCAAATTTCAGGTGACACCTAATCGAATTTTGTTAATTCTTTTGTGTCAGATAGATATGACCCATCTCGAACAATAATCTGATCCTAAGAGGAATACCCAGTTAACTTGCATCTCAGAGAGTTTGATCATACTCCCACAAGCCCACAGCTCGCACCACGCAAGCAGAAGCCGCTACAATTGCTGCAGCAAAGACGGGTGGAAGGAATAGGTCAATCTTAGACTTCACGAACATATGAGGAGGAAAACACAGGATGTCTCCTGGAACATCCAAGGGCATTCTAATGGACCCACCAGACCTGCACTTCTGAGAGAACGAAGAGGAGGGGGATATAGCGGAGACAAACGCCACCTGCGGTGAGATAGAAGCCACTGCCACCGTCAACGTCAGAAGTGTTATCCAAGTGGCAGCATAGGTTACTATAGGCCACGTGAAGTGCAAACGGACCAAGTTAGAGAACCAGAAAAAAGACATCGTGGGGAAGCTCTAGGATGGTACTTGGTGGTGGATAAGAAAGTTGATGTAGTCTATATAGACAAGACAGGAATGCAGTGAAATTGGTGCGAAACTACCTAATCATAGCAACTTTTTGAGTGATTTTGGTAAGGAAAAATGGTAAGCGATGGACCAATGAGTATTGAAGTGGAGGATGACTTTAGAGACTCCTATGATGGGCTTGCTGACCAAGTTGAGAGGTGCGAAATTGACCATACAGGCCATCCTTTATGGCTTCGGTTTAGTTTTAGAGTGGAGAGTGACGTTCGCACCTTTAAAAATTAAGAGCATTCTACACGTGGAAACAAAACAGGGTAGTTGGTGGATTCGTTGTTTCCGCACTTTAGTTCACAAAGATCAAAGGGGAACCCTGCTATTTTTTCACATTTTAGGCCAAGACATCTTCTGCAGGTTACATATATAATTTTTTTGGTAGTGAGAGAAAAAAATCAGAGAAGATTATTACTCCCTTATAAGGCCAGAAAAGATCATGAATTTCAGTGAGAATTTATAAAAGAACCCGTGTTTTCCCTTCTTTACTTGTTTCTAGGCATATTATTTAGTGAATAACTATATATAGACACATTATACATAATCTTGGGATCCACGTTTACTGAAAAATTTACATAAAAAACAGTGCAAAAGCAACTATTAATTGCTTCCGCGGAATCACGTCCAGCCAGCGGTAACAAATGTGTTACCCAACACACTGATAGTTGTCACAATTTATACAGCTCATTCATCTGAAGGAAATTTCACCATAAATAAAGACAGTCCAGAATGGACGTGTTACTCGCGAGAAGACAGAATGAGACCATGTGTACACAAAAATCTACAGTGTCTGTAGAAGCCCCCCTTTAAATTCGGTGACTGGTGGAGGGTGATGATGTTTTCCCCACCTTCACAGCAAGCCATAGAAAAATGCAGAATGAGACACAAAGGAAAGCAAGCATAATGACAAGCACAGATTTGAACGAGATGAGCGGGGCAAAAAAGAACACGATAGCAATTGTAGCGCATTGCCATATCTTTAGCTGCGCAAAAGCCCCTTCCTGCACCGGAAAGCAACAGAGACTTGACATTAGAGGCAACTTAAACTAAGGTCGTACTAGAATAAACTTTTTCATAAATACTTTTCGGAGGAAAAAAAAAATAAAGATAAATTAAAATGATATTTTCTCGTGTATTAAAATCGACTTACGCATTTCACCTTGTGGAGAAGTTAAATTAGTAAGTTTCCACAAAAGTTAAGTATATAAATTGATTTTAACTTATAAAATAAACTCAATTCATTCTACAGTTTTATTTCCTTTTTCTACATGTAATTATGGAAAAATTTATCCAAGAACAAATTATTAAGCCAAAGAGGGAAAATAAAGTATCAGAGTTACTGGGAAAATAGATGATAGAGAAAAAGAATCAAGCTGAAAGCATGTTCAATGTGTGAAGAATAACCGGGGGATGTCCAAGTTGTGAATCAGATATATGTAATCAGTAGCTTAGAGACATGAACAAGCAAAACATCATTTTCATACCGTGTCGTGCTTAAATAGTATTCCAATCAATGCATTTAGTTGCGTCATTAAAACTCCATCACCAATGCCCAATAAACCAGCCAAGAAGAGTATGTAAAGAGTACCAAGCAATCCGCTACTTATGCTGCATCAAGAGTGGAAAAGAGAGATTTAGGCACGATGAAATAACATTGGGAAAATAAATTAAATAAAATCAACTTCATTCAAAGAAAACTATTTACTGCCAACCTGAAGTCTAGCAGAAGTAAGATTAATACGACTGCCTGTGCAAAAACTCCAACAGAAACTATTGTTGTAACAGACGTGAGACCAGAGGTGAGACGACCAGCAAGCAGAGAACACTGTCATATTCATAGAAGTTAAGAAAATAAAGTAGATACCGTTAGAACATATATTGATCTGGCAAGGGGCTCTACATATAAGAAACACCGCGAGAAAACATAGAACATGGCAGTTTCCTTGCTACATGTTAGAACCACCGGATAAAAATGTAGAACATGACAATTTCCTTGTCGATATTGGTATCAGTTGCTCGAACATATTTCAGAATATAAGTACATAAATAAAAGACGTCGAACATATTTCAGAATATAAGTACATAAATAAAAGACGAGGAAATAAGAAACAGAAGCTCGTTCACATGATATAATCAAAGTTAATTTTAAACGCCCAGCAATGGCAAGGAAATACACTTCTGCATTCCTGTACTTACTATTCCATCAAAAGCCCCATAGGCTGCCATTGAGCTACCCACACCAGAAATACCAATTGCAGGAGTTACAACATACTTGGTAAATTCAGCCCTACAGAAAAGTATCTCGTTAACAAAAAGGATATAACAAGAATAAAAGGACACCATAAATCATAGAACCATTATTGAAAATCCAAAAGAATGAATGCCTATAATTCGTAAGAAATTACCACACAAATGCTTGTTGTAGACCTGAATATGCAATAAGGGGTATGATCAACAACATCTTTATATCAGACAATGCACCAGCAAGTGATTTAGATAGAGACTTCAAGGACGCACATGCACCAGCATCTGCACCTGAAAGCTCTTGTTCCCCCTTACTATTAACACTCCGTTTGCGCAAGAAGCACATTAATATTGCACCAAAAGTCATAATGAAAAGGAATACAATAAACAATAAAGTTGTTCCTTTGGTACTTCCCTCCTGCATTAATGAGAAACAAAATCAAATACTGCAATATGTACAACATTTTAAATCAAAAACTCAAACTTGTTAGGTTGTCAATGAGCTGTTATTGTTGAAGGGTACAAGGAAAAACTGAGCTCATATTTACATTTCCTCGAAATCTTTTGCATATCATACAAATTAACATCTTTTCATATATTAATAATAAATAAAATAGGAAATTAAAAAGAAAACACAGAAATGCTAAATTGCAGAGCTTGAAAAAGGAGTGTTTCTTTTATTGGTTGAACTTCCTGTAAGTTTCAATAGTTTGGGAATGAGACACCAAATAGAAAGTGACATGAGTTTTATCTAAAAGTGTATTATACAGTGTGCTACTCACATTTCACATATATAAATAGTGGTATATCACAAGTTACGAACTTCTTTAATAGAGAAGTTAAATACTATTTTGATTCAATCAGTGGTCCCATTATCATCAAGTTAGTTGAGGCTTTTTCCTCTTCCTGAAGATATTTCACTAATGGCAATTCTTCATTTTTAGTTATGTAACAAGGTAGGGGCAAGCGTGACTACTACCATGAACTAATAGTTAAAATACAGAATAAAAGAAAATTTTAAAAACATGAAAGACTAACCACCACGTACCTGCTGATCATCACTCAGTAGAGCAAATGTAATAAGATTTCCAATAAACTGCAAACAGGAATTTCCTCAATCAGTTTCAAATTCTAAGAGAATTATTATTTTTTTTTTATAAATGAAACAAAAGCAACAGTGATCTTAGAAAATAATATGCTCACCTGGTGGAGTGCGTACACAGCCCAGAATTCCCCATTGAAGTCACCAATTACTGCACCTTCATGCAAGTTGTTATCTGTAGAATGGCTGCGTGCGGCAGAGGTGAGATATGTTCCCTGACACGTCAAACTACGATAAGTAAAGCTGCAGGTGACCATTGACAAATTGAAGGAGCTATAAAACCTTGACAGGTTACATGTACCTCTCCAACCCATATTATGGAAGCACAAAACCCAAGATACACAGAAGCAGGGACCAACGTGTACCTGCAGGAATAATAATTGCTCAATGGTCAAGGATAAGCATATAAATTTGTACTACGATTGACAGCATAAAGAATTGGTACTCACATATAGAGCAGATCTACGAGAATGTATGAGCAACAATCATAAACGATGATAAAGAAAGGTAGATTTTGGTTCACATACTTGTCACTACTCATTTGGATTTTGGTCCCTAAGGAACCTAATAAGTTTAAATATAGTGACCAATCCATCATGGAAAATATAAGAACCAAAACTTCAAAATATAGAGATATTAAGACTAAGTCTGACTATTCTTACAACACATTTTATCCATATGAAATCCATCACATACATCTATATATATTACGTTTCTAGCAGTAGCAGCAAAGCAGGTGAAAATTCAAAAACGAGATAGATAGACAGATAGACAGTAATCACCAAGTTGGTTTCAAATTGGCAGCCACATAAAGGACATAGCCAGTAGTCCCGAGAAGCAGAGCGTTCTTCGAGCCGAGAACTCGCACCACCAAAGAAGCAACCACAGAGAAGAATGTGAAAGACAAATACAAGATCCCGAGAGAAGTGGTGCCTAAGTCCTCCTCCTGAAGTGAAAATTCAAACACGATGAAATACTAAAGACTCAACCGAACCGAGACCGTTACTGGAGGACCTCGATTTCCTACCTCGCAAACGAAACCAAACGCAAAAGGAAACGAGAAATACTGACAGTGTTGAGAGTGCTCTGCAGATTCTGCGCGGCACCGAAGGCGAGAAAAACCAAGAGAAAGGCCAAACTGAGGATGTGAATATCCCCGGTGTGAGTCCTGGTCTTCGGCGGTTGCGGCGGCGAATTGTCGGCGACGAGCGGCGTCTCTTCGTCGCCGGGAATTGCGGAGGCCATTGGTTGAAATTGTAGCTCCCGATTGGTGGATGGATGGCTATAAATATTCCCCAATTTGCTTTCGTCAGACGTCATGATTCCATTAAGATCCAAAGGTGAAAGCTATTTGCCGGCCCAACTCACCACGCTACAAGACGCATCTAAAAGGTTCTTGTTACGACTCGCCGATATATATACTATCTCCTAAGATTCCTCTTCAAATTATTAGCTCAAGAAAATTAAAAAAAAAAAAAAAAAACAAAAGTCCTCTTAAAAGAAAAGATCTTCTTCACGCTGACATCACTAATATTGGTTTCCCCGTCTTCGCATCAAAATATTTTCAAGCTGCGACACTGTTGCTGGCGTGCTCTTTTTTTAATTATTCCTACCTTGGATTTTTTCTTTCGGTCTCTTCTTTTTGTTTAAAGGTTGTGGTTCCACATCAAATTTCAAAAAAATAATCAAGCAAAAACAAATCGGGATATCATTATTATAATTATTCATTTATTTTGTGTAAATAATCGTTGAAAAAATATATATTGTGAAGCTTTTGGATCTAGTATATTCATTGAATATTAGGAAGCATGTGTGATGTGAAATCTTGAACAGGAAAAGTAGAAAGACCATTTGCGACCAATGGAATGTAACTTAACTGCCATGAATTGTTTTCCTATATAACAGAAAACAAAGAATAAAAAACAAAATTTACTATTGTAGCTATCTAGCCACATTTAATGTGTAAGTGTGAATTCCGGTGTGGGTTGACCAGAATTTACACTGCGTTTTTCTTTTTCAAATTTATTCTTTAAATATTAAATTGTATTAATTTTAATTATTTAAAGTATAATTGCTAAATAAATAATTTAGTAAACCTGTTGTATTTTAAATTGTAAATAATATTTTTTTTGCTAATTATTTAATTACAAAATATTTTAATAATGAATAAATATTAACAATTAAACTATAATTACTTAGTTTATAAAATATAATGAAGTATTAAATTCAATTAATATATTAAATTTATTACTTATTTAATTAATAATAATTAATAAATATATTGTAATTAATGTTGCAAATATTAAAAAAACAAATTATAACATAATAAATTTATCAAAGTTATTTGTTTCAAGCATTTTAATAAAAAAAAAAAACCTTAAAATATAGAATTTCATTACTGATATCGCATGCAGAACAAAATTGCAATTTTGATCTTACTCAGGTGTTACAGTGAGCTTCCTTGACGATAAAAAAACACCTTGCATTTAAGTATATTGGTATTTTACAATTCCCTTACGTATTGGTTGACTGAATTTTTTCATCCATTTCAATATGAATTCATCTGGATCTTGAGCATCCTTCCGATGCCATGCACCTTTTCATTTTGTGACACATTGTTTATTATTTATTTACTAATGATACATTTATATAATTTAATCTTTCAAGATTGAATTTGACATTCAACAAAAGAAATTCTGGTCCTCCAACCCAAATTCAAACTACTACACTATATATGAGTAGATCGGGAATATGTGAGGCAAGTCCTACAAGAGGAAATTTTGTTTTTTAATATAAGAAAAACATTATAACAACCATTCTTCCAAAAACTAAAGTGTAAATAGGAATAAGACAATTATTATACCCCGGAAAGCCGTCAAATTAGATTAGTGCCCACTTAATCTAAGTGGTAAAAAGTATATTAGAGGATTTATTCTCATTTACATTGAAAATGCTACTGCAGAGAATTCTTGAAATTACTTTTCCAATGTAAATGTCCAAAAGTTTAGAAAGAAGAGAAGTATTAGCTTTTATGATCAGGAAATGTAACAAACTTTCAAAGAAAGCAGTGAAATTCCCTAGCAGATAAAATATCGTTGAAAACAAGTTGGATGAATATCACATCGAGGTCAGCAAAGGATTAATTTTCAATAGACATCAAAAGTTGCATAAATAGTAATGCCTCATGCCCAAAGTTTAATCGTCAATTTTGAATGATTGATGCAAATATTTCTCAACAAATTGTAGTATAATTGGCTGATTTGAATCAGTCTTCAAAAAATCATCCAAATATAGTGAACATAATTGATGTTCGTTTAGTGCTCAACCATGCCACCCAACTGTTTTGTTAACAGTGAAGCCTGATTCAGAGGGGTGGGACCGTGATTGCTGAGGAGGTCTGGGCTCTCTTGGTTTAGCAGGATCAACAAATATAACCCATCCATCCAAAAATTTAGCATTCATTCCTTCTCTAGCCTTTTCAGCTTCTTCTATGGTAGTATAGGTCACAAAGGCAAATCCCTTCGATCTTCCGGAGGCTCTATCAGTTATCACTTTAGCTGTATAATCAGAAATTCAAAATGAACTCAAGATCAAGCAAAACATGCTTCATACTAAGAGGGAAAAATCTCATGATTACCTTCTACCAGCTGCCCAAACGAAGAAAATGCTTCCTTAAGTTTTTCATCTGTTGTCAATCTAGAGAGACCTGTCCGTATGCACAATATTCACATTTACAGATGTTAAATACAGAATCATATAATTACAGCACGTTAGATGAATATATTGAAATTTTCTAACCAGCAAAAGGATTCAAAACCTAATTTACATGCATGCACCGGTTATTTCATACACAACTTCATACATTATACAATAAACCTGCAGATTTCATACATCAAATGGGGCCAAAAGGTATAATAAACTAAATCGAAGTTCAGGCCAAATAGACCAGAAAGCCGGTCTATTCAAAGTTGACGGAAGTGTCCATGAGCCAGAAATAAGAGTGTACCTTTACAAGGAAATTCTTGACTACAGGAATCCAACAAGGTTTTCTAAGGAAATTATCCTAAATAACGGCCATAATTTGTTTTTTGCTTAAACTATCATTGCTTCGAACAGAAATTTAGGATGCAACAAAGTATAAGATATAATTAAACCAAATTAGACATGCAGGTAGGATATGAACTATGGAGTTACACAGATTCTCTTTTCTTTTACTGCACAAGAAAACAATTATGACTAATTATTGTCAGTTTTACAATGTTCTAATCCACATTCATCACTAGACCCCTGCTTTTTTGAAGGAACATGATTGGAAGGGAAGGATGAACACAGAGAAGGATATACAATGCCTTTAGTCAGACAATAAGAAAATAAAAGCAAACAACACAGGTGAGATTTATAGAGCAAGCGTTTCCACCAAGGAGAAACCTAGAGCAAAGATACATACATGGAAAAACAAAGAGAAACCAGGAAATGAATATTTTTAAAGCAACTATAGCACCAGAAGTTTCCCTTAAAATAATAGACTGTACAAATAATCTTAACTTGTAGCCCTCCTTGATGAAAAGAAAGCTTCTAGCTTTGTGGATACACCAAGGACCCACTTACGACAGTGAACAACCACTCCAAATGTGACTATTTCCTGGCAAAGTTTAAAATATGTTCTCTGTGTTCCTTACTGGGGGTATTTGTATCCACATGCCTCAGGGTATTTATATCCACACCCATGCCTGGGGATATTTTTATCCATATACACACCTTAGAGGTGATTCTTAAGTTTTAAAAGGGTACTTGTACTAGAAACTCCATTCAACATCTATGTTCCCAAACCAGAGAAACAAGAGAGAACAACACTGAAATGCATTATGCTCAACAGAATATGTATTTATCAAAGGGTTCCAGTCCCTCTAAAGTGCAGATAAAGATCAATTAAATGTATAACAAATAGTCAAGCTTGCTACAATCTCTAAAGTGTACCTCCTCGTTTTAGAGGGGCTATACGTTTTTCTAAGGAGGGTGTTCTTCTCTTTTACTCCGGCATACCCTTATGGTTAAACAAACAAATTCATTTAGAGAAATTATCTACAAGGGTTTGCAATTCGATAAAACATAAAACTAGGGCAAGTGAAAATTGCAAGTTGGATTTTAATGTCAAGTAAAAGCATGCTAAAATGGGAATGATGAATTTGCATCATTAGATTGAAGACAAACCTAGCAATGAAAACAAATTATTATTGAACAACATAACACATTACAACTATATATAGTAACAATGGAATAAGAAAAGACCAATTAGCATCCATAAATTAATTTGATTAATTGAAGAGGAAAAGGAATAAATAAGAGATAGTAGCTGACCGCTGACGAAAAGTTTGGGGGAAGTGAGAGTTGAGGCGAAACGAATGGAAGCATGGTGCGAATGAAGAAGTGGGGTGTGACGAAGTAGACGCTGAAGTCCAGACATAAAAGCCATCTGAAAAACAAAAAAGAAGCAAAGAGCTTTGAACTTGGAGTGAAGAGATTTTGGAGAATCGTTGGAGACAAAGGCACCCGCAAATCAAAGGGTTTTGCGTTCCTTGCTTATGAGGATCAAAGTACCACAAATCTTTTTTTAATGGACACAATGGTGAATTCCGTTTTGATGGTTTTTGTTTGTCTCAGAGAATTTAATTGGGGCACAGGTTTAAAAAGGAGGAAGATGATGAGGAGACAGAGCGGCCGAAGAGGGAGCACGAGGAGTGAATGTACTCGTGGGCTAGCTGCGGGTTTTTCTCACCATTAGCGAGTAGGGTGGTGTGATACAGTACTACATCATTTAACAATAATATATATTATTATTTTATTTATATATAATATTTTATATTATTATTTTATTTATATATAATATTTTATTAATAAATATAGTATCAAATAATAGTATCAAAAGACTATAATAAAGTTTAATTTGTATCCGTTACGTTTCTTCAATAAATTTAAGCAATCAATAAAAGAATGACACAAACATACCAATTCAAATGAGATTTAAGCATTTTTTTTAAAATCACAACAAAAATGAAGTTATCAGAGAAAACAATTACCAATTAAATTAATTTTATAAATTTATATTCTTATTTAGACTAAAATTTTAAATTACTTTTAAAGAAATTATTTCTTCTGAAACTTTTACTTTATGATGCTAAAGTATTTGAATTTGCTTTACAGAAAAACTAAATTCATTTATACTAATATTTTATTATCTAATATTATTTATACTATATTTTAAGGATATGAATTTGCATTTAATAAATCATTTTTAAATAAATTTATTTCTTTTTCTTTTAAATATTCGAAAGAGAAATTGGTTTGGCAGAAAACGTAAGCACTACCGGTGCCCCGTTCCCATCCCAAATGAAACAAAACATATAATCACATAGGTTATTAACAAAAGAAGAAAAAGGCACATCCACAATCCCTGGTTAAACAGAAATGACATCATCTAACATAATTTGTCTCACGTCAGATAAAAATGTAAACTTGACTGCCCGTGCTCTAAGAGCTTCAAAACCAAACAACTTTCACCATGCAAACAACTTTCACCATGCAATCCTTTTTTCTTTTTCACCATAGAACAAGCCAACCCTAAAATAGTGCTTATTTATGTACATAGAAGGAAAGAGTACAGAACATTCAGTGTTACACTCATAGCGCTTCTGCAACTGAGTAGTGCACTTCAGTAACAGATTTTTTCAAGAAGCTGGTTCCACAGTTAGAATCATGGCTGAGAACATCAAGAGCATTTAATTCAGTAGAAGCTACAAGCACTTTATCACAAGAATCCATCGACTTGTAGCACAAACCAGAAGCTCCACTTAGCTTGCGAAACTGCTTATCTTTGCTGTTGCCCCCTCGAGACGAATTTCCCTTTTGACCCTTCTTTCCATTCTTCTTTTCAGGCTTCTTCTTTCTGGATTTCTGCTGCTTCTTGTGGCTTCTGACAGTGTGTGATAATAATGTAGGTATTGGATCATACACATCGGGCGCCCATTTCACTTTTAGCTTCACCTGTGATCCCCCATTTTTCTCCCGGCTACCTTTCATGGCAGATACGAGCTTCAGACGAGACTGTGGTATAAAATACAGAAAAACTGGATGTCAGTAAACAAGAAATGGCAAATGTTATATAGATATCAGTCCATAATAATCTGCCAAAAACTATGCTTCAGATAATGTAACTCCATCATCTGTCTTCAATCCATATACAGTAAGGTGAAAACTTTACAATTCTAATCTCTTCAAATCTCACTTCTCTCTGGAGGGGCCAAAAAGAAAGGGAAATGTGAAAGATTGCAATGTACTTTTACCCCATTGTCAACAGAAAAGCAACCTAACAAAAAACCAAACTGACAGAATGCGAAATATAACTAAATCGAGATACTCTCAAAAGCAAAGTAATTAACTGATTCCTAACTTAAAATGGGCATTAACATGGACATGAAAGCACAATAAGATTTTAGTGTTGAAATATATTGAGGTTTTCTTACTTCTTTTTGGATAGGAAATACAAAAAGTGTAGAGTTGTGTTAAGTAAATGACTGCAATAAAGTATCAATACTTATGTTGCAACTAAAAAATCGATGGCTCTATAGTTCCAAAAGGCAGAACAAATTGTTGATTGTTCAAAACTAAAATGAGAAAGAGGGGGGAGGCACGCATAAACATCATTTAATACTTAATAAATTTTCAAATGTGTTACAAACTACAAACACTCCGCGCAATCCTTCACGAGTAAGATTTCTGTTCCGTGAATGTGACCTAGGTCACACTTGATCCTGAAAACAGCCTACCAGGATAAGTTCGCTTACATGTGATAAATCTAAAATCCCAGGAACCAGGTGCACTTGACACAGCTAGAAATGCTTGAATAAAAAGCAGAACACACAACATAACAAACTAATACCCTAGAGGGAGTAGTATGAAATCAATTGTCAACGTACGGAAAACAAATAATTTATTTAAAGAAACACAAGCCAAACAATACCTCCTAAATCTTTCAGTATTTTCTCAAACAAAGCATATATTTCTTACAAAAACACATTCAAGCATTAGTAACACTGTACAATACTATTAATATAAATCTGCGAACTTACAGGCAGAGATATTGAGCGTGAGCAAGTTTGATGAGCTGAATCCTCAGAGAGTGATTCTGTGACTGCTGTGTTGGCCTCCTCATCAGACGAGCTTGAAGGCAGTATTGTATTAGGAGTTGGGAAGGTTGCAGATTTTTTCAAACACATCGTGTTTACTTTTGTCTCTTGCTTGTTAATTGCTTCACACAATTTTTCGTCACTCTCACTACAGATATCATTCCCCTCGGGAACGTGTACAGATTTCTGAGCATCTTGAATATGTAGTGACTCACTAAAAGTCCTTCCAAGATTATTTACAAAGTTGTCACAAGAGCACACGTCCATCAATTGTATCAGGAACTGAGGCAACTGAAGTAAACAGCATATCAGATGAAAATAAAAGCACTAAACTACATAATAAGAACTACAAAATTAAAACATTCCCTCACATAGATATATATTTCAGTAATAGTATAGGAATAGCGTGCACCGGAATTAAATAAAATAAAAAGACACAAAATGTACACCCAAATAAATTAAAAAAAAAAAAGGAACGGAAAAGCTTTGAATTAATGAACACTGATTCACTGACAGATAAGAGCCCATAGCCTTTGTTCTCTACTAAGAGGGCTAACTGATTAGTGTCTATCGAATATTTCAAAAAAATAATACTTTAACTTTGATCCACTGTCAGTACACAAATTTTTATACAGTCCATCAAGTAGAAATCTTGTTACATATGACTACATGACTTTCAAGCAACCATTCCAAAAGTAAACAATTTTCCATTATATGCCAATCTATAATTAGATATTACATTAATATTTTCACTGTCACTGTTTCTCAATGTATAATAAAGAAATAAACAATATATCAAATATGAAATCACATCATACACAACTAATTACAACTTTTAAGTATAATCAATCCAACTAATCGAACTATTTCCATAATCCTATCGTTCTAATCTAAATGACCACACCAGGAGTCAGATCCAATCAAACTAACATGATTTTGAACACAAAACAACCAAGAGAAGCATAGTCATAAACCAGAAACATGTTTTACAAGAATAAAATAGGCAAAGGTCGTTAAATTCAAACACGGTAACAACCAATTCATACATTACAAACACAAGTCTATAAGCACATGACACCTAAGCTACTATATCCCAAAACTCGAAAGCTGAAAATAAAAAAAAAAAATACCTTTAAAAACGACGTTTGGAACTGCAACTACAACGCTATCAAAACAGAAATGAGAATAACAATCACAGAGAGAACAGCAAAAGCAGACCCTGGATCTCGATCCGTTGATGGAACAATCACACCACGTTTGGAGCAGAACCAATAACTAAAACGACGATAAAGAGAGAAAAGAAAGAGAGGGGGGAAAAACGAGAGTCTTGGCGTTAACTAAGATTACCACGCCGATCGCTTTTTTCTAAGTTTTTCAGACGATGAAAGGAGGATCCAGCATGGAAAATGGTCAAGGAAGGAAGCAGATGGAGAAGACCGGGTACCGAAGGCATTATTCTATGCTCTTCGAAACCCCCAAAGACTTACACGCCCAACAAAACGAAACCTAAACACGACGGCGTTTAGTTGAAGAACGAAACAATCAAATCGGAGAGTATCGTAAGTCTGCAATCCCAAATCGAATAACCTAACACGAAAACGCTTACTTAGATCAGATTTAGATTCAACTTTAACCCATCGAAAGAATCTATCTATCTATCTATGAATCTATGTGTTTTGGGTTTGAACGGAAACACCGGAAAAGGAGGAGAAACAGAGATCGCAGAAAAATGTGTTGGATGAAGAACAAGGATTATGGATTAGGTTGTTGTAATAGAGGTGAAAAAATGAATTTATATGACGGGAATCTAGAAGGTCAAGCTTCTTGACGTTGTCTCTTAATTAACCAGACCGAATCTCCAGCGTACACGTTTCATTCATCGCGGGGATCTTAGATATTTTTGACCTCGTCTCACAGCTGTCATCACTGGCCCAGGCCCAATAACATACATGGGCCCAACTATTTATTCAAAAGAAACCGTGAAAACAACGTCTCATCTAATCTACGTCTTAGCCACATCGACTTATGGTTATATTATATTATCTTAAAGTTAGATATTTGAATTAGATGCGAGTCTTTTTAAACTATATTTCCTTTGGAATTTATTCTCGTCCTTTTCTTATTTTACGGAGTACATCTTAAGTTATTAACTTGGCTTACCTTTATCAATCATTATTATTTCAAATTAAAAAAATAAATAAATAAACTTGACGTTGTTGGTAAAAATTTGGTCCCCGAATCTGTCTATATTGTCAATTTTTAAAATAAATATAAATCTATTTTGTAGATTATATATTTTTGTAAATTAACTCTTTTTAAAAAATTGTATTAAAATTTTATTGAAATCTTTATATAAGTTTACTTGACTTTAAGAACAAAAAGATTTTTCATTTGAATACTTTATTTATTTCTTTTTATCCTTGTACAATAAAACGATATTTTTTTTCTTGCACTTGTTTAGTAAGTTTTGCGATTATTTCAGTATCCAAATTTTATACGTTTCGTTGATATTTTTTTTCTTGCTCTTGTCTCACTTTCCAGTAAGGTTGGTCCTAAGGAAAACAAAATGAGAAAGACATAAAAAGAAAAAAAAAAATGGTTTCAAGTATGTCACAGTTTTATTATGTTGATAGAGAGATTAATAAGGTGGTTGACCTACTTGGGGGTTGGAGTGTGGAGGAGATACATTCTGTGCACAATTTTTTTTTTTTCTTTCTCACAAAAAATAATTTAACATATAATTAATGCTAACTCAACTTAATATGTTTTTTATGTGTTCTCTCACATATGACCCTCATGGTTTAGATGATCTATTTAATTTGTAATGTCAACAAAAATAAAAAGTTATAGTTCTTTAAAATTCTTTTTTTAGATAACTATGTTATACTCTCGTGTCTTTCAATATTTTCTTTTTATCAACTTGGGTAGAGGTTGTAGGTGCTTTTTATGAGTTCAGTTAGATTGGCTCGCCTAAATTTATTTTATATATATATATATATATATA
>Ga0099825_1001091_pt1 | contig 33382 bp, 14 predicted proteins | sample SiratroredBW_FD_76838 | JGI IMG/M metagenome (GOLD analysis project Ga0099825, IMG submission 76838) | Root nodule microbial communities of legume samples collected from California, USA - Siratro red BW | ecosystem: Host-associated > Plants > Roots > Nodule | place: USA: California | collected...
AATTTAACGAATCTATAAAAATAAATATAAAAAAAAAAAACCCATAAAAAAAACAAAATAACAAAAAAAAAGAGAAAAAAAACAGTATGTGTAAAAAAAAAAAAAAAAAAAAAAAAAAAAAAAAGAGTGTCAATGACATGGTTGGTGTGATAGAATATTTAAGTATAGTAAATTTTAATTCTCGATAATGGAAATATTGAGTAAATTGTGAAATTTATCATTTGGCCTTAGTTTTCATTTGAAATTATATTTATTTTTTAGATTATAATGATATATAATCTACAAAGGTGATATTTTTCCTGTGAAAACTATTTTTTTTTTTCAAATTAAGGAAAAACATTAATTTTAAACAACAATTATATAATAACTTACATTTAGCTTGCCAAAAAAGATAAATGTGAACTAAATGTTTCGGAGTGTTCCCCATAACCAAAAACGAGTACTCCGAGGTTTGCGTCGACTAATTTTGATGGAAAAATGATATTTTAATGGTTTTTTTTATTTTGGTGTATTTTTTAATTTTAATTTCTAAAATAGATAGAAAAAAGTTATTTATCAAAATCGATAAATTTTATTATAGGTATAATTTTAAATTGGTCAAAATAAAAATAACATATTAATTAATTAAAATTATTTTTCTTTTTTTAATATTTTTTAATTATTTAATAATATAATTATTAAGATTAACAATTAACAAAATAAATAATAATAATAATATTAATTATATAATAATAATTAACAAAATTATAATTCAAAAATAATAATAATTATTATTATTATATAATAATAATTAACAAAACTATAATTCAATAAAATGATGAGTTTACGCTTTGTCCTTGTATGATTTTATTACACTACAAGACATGACATATTTAAATATATAATTGAATATACAAAACATAATCAATCATATATCTACTTAAACATATAATCTATTGTGCTATAATATAATGAATTATATGTCTACTTTAATTGATATTATAGCATAATCAATTTACAATTACATAATATAATATAATAATAATATTTTAAATAATAAGTAGTATTTTTAAAAATGAATTCATAAAAATGAAAAATAATATTAATGTAATATTAAATGAAATATAATAATAATATAAATAAACTCAATAATATTATTAACAGTGTAAAATTAGTAATAATAATGATAATGATAATGAAAATAAATTTATAAAATAATAATAATATAAGAAAATCGTAAATAATAATAATAATAACGAAACCGTATAATAATAAAAATAAAATAATATTAATAATCAATATTCTCAAAAAATAGTATTTTCTTGGTATTTGGCGATTGATATTTCAAACCTCAACAAATTCTATACGTGTGCTGTCCAGCCATTATTTTCAGCAAATAAACAGAGATAAAACTCAAGATATGAAGATGACATGTCACCCTTAACTTCGAAGGAATGTCTTGGCTAATTACCTTTTTTTTTTTCGTAAAGAATTGATTCATTATTGACCAAAAATTGTTAGCCAGTGCTGATGTGGTTTCCGAATCTTTGGCGTAATATAGGTTCGAAACAATAAAGATATAATTTCCTTCTTTATATAGAAATTTTCATAATTTCTAATATTTAAAAATTTAAATTTAACTTATCTATTTAAAATTACTTTTTAAATTTTTTTATTTAAATAAAATGATTAAATTTATTAAATTTAATTCTTTTGTTTGAGTTAAGTATTTCAATTATTATATAATAAAAAAATATTTTATATATCAAACGTTCTTAGTAATTGAAATATATATATATATATATATATATATATACACGAGTGGTTTATGTAAAAACTTATAAAATAAGTATAGAGTATGAGTAAATTTAAAATGATATATGAGTATTTTATTATCAAAGTCAACGATAAATGTAAGTAAAAGAAAAATAATTAATTATGTCTTATTTTTATATAACCATCATCTTTTTTAATGAAAATTTATCTTTGAACTCGTGATATTGATAAAAGTAAAATTCTTTGATTATAAGTTTGTGTTAGAATAAGTTATTTTTTATTTTTAGTTAGTTATAAGTCTTCTTAGTTATGTGAGTGTATGAATTTGTATATGATACTTAAGATTTCAAGATTAGTCTCTCTTAATCCAAGATTATAATGATGTGTTTAAATAATTAATCAGGACTCTGTGATACAAATTATGTTATCTTTGTCTTGTTTAGAAGTTGGAGTTCTCGAGCACTTGCATTTTTAATCATGTAAATGAAATTAATCTTATTTTTAAATATAATCTTAGGTTTGATTTGAACGTGGGGTGACGTGTTACCAATTCTAAAATTTTTTTGCAAGGTTTGTTGTTTAGTGAACTATAATTTGTTTTGATTGAGATTGACTTTGATGACAAAGATAGTAGATGTGATAAATTGGTAAGTTACAAGTTGATTATGATGTTAAAGAATTTTTTTTGAATGTGATTTTACATGTGTATAAGTTGTTTGAAAATGTATAAATAATGAGATTTTGATTGTTCCATAGTGAATTAGTGTTTTGAAATTTATGTGCTTTCTCTCAAATTCACCTATTTTGGACACAATTCATCAGGGTTGCTCTCATGTTTGGTCTAGCACGATACAATTTCATTGGTGTCGAGTGTGACTTTACATGGGTACTATGGAGGTGTGAGTAACTTTGTGTGATGAGAATTTAGCTTCTTATTAATTTTGTCTTGTTATCCATTAATAAAGTGTCATATTTAATTGCTTAATCAGTGTGTGATGAGTGTGTTAACATAGTATGAATGTTTATTCATTGGATGATGCACGATACAAGTTTTTTAAATATGTGAAATTGAGATGTAGTATTTTCAAATAAGGAAACATATGAGATTGTGTTATGATATACATTGTTTAGGGATTTGACTAATAAGGAGATATATTGATTATGCTGATACATTGAAATTATATAGATTAAGAGTATTAGGTGATGAGAGTCGAGCGAGCGAGGTTCATATAGTCATGTCTGAAGATTGAAATAAAAATTGATCATAACTAATCGTGATAGGTCTACATGGATCAACCATCTCATACGAGGACGAATGATTCATTTGTGGAATGTGGCTGTGTGGATTTTATGGTAGTATGATAAGTGCATACTTATGAGTCTAATTCAATACACAGTCTTTTTGAAATAGAGCCTAGTGTCTATGCATGTGGGTTATTGGGTTTGGATGATATTGATTATAAATACTTGATTTGTTATCATACATACACATGTAACAGATGAAGGAGTGAATAAATCATATGTTTATGATTATAATGAATCATATATTTATGATTGTATTCATTTGAAGTCACAATTATTTTGAAAATATTTTAAATCACTAATTTATACTATTTTTTGGTGTAGTATTTATTTCCTTTCAAAATCTATGATGAATGTGTTACAGAAGCAAATAAAATGACAAATAATGAAAATCCATACAATGATACTTATCTCTCTTTCTTTTTAATATTTATATTTTGAAACATTATATTTTAAAATGCATACGAAAGAAAATATATTTTATAATATTGTATGAATGTTTTATATATTATATATTTTAATTACTATTACACGTATAATATAGTCTTTAATGCTACTTTTTTTACACTACATTTATGATATAGCAGTAGGGATGTTAAAAGTTATACTAAATCTCAAATAAAACGTGATATGCAGGAATGAATGAAAAAGAAGAAGATAATATATGCAAGGATGAAAATTAAGTAATAAAAACTTTGAAAGTTTCACCATAAGAATTAATTAGTACATTAGTTTATTTTTTTTATATTCGCCGAATAAATATTTACAGATCTTATAATATATGGATTTACGAATACGTGTGTTGTAAATATCTTTTAGAATTTTTATGTTTTCTAAACTAAATTATTTAAATGTAAATTTAAATAAAAATTAATTTAAACCACAATCAAAATAAAATATGCAATAAAATATTGGTACAAATAAAAGTAAAAATTTAAAAACAGAAGTTTAAATAAATTACTTTACAAAGTATAAGTTTAAATAAAATAATTGTTTAATTATCAATATTTCGGAATTAATATCTAAATAAAAAAGGCGGTTCTGGTGGGAATAAGTTTTGAAATATGACTTTTGGAAAAGGAGAGAGTGATGGGGTCTATACCTTAAAAGGAGAACTCCGATCCTCAGAGTGTAAGTTATAAATAACAGAAAGCGAGGGAAACCTCCAACAACACGCAACGCAACTGATGTCTTGGCTTTCCTGAATTAAATAATCTGAAATTATAGTTTAAGGAGGGGTGGGTTGGTTGGCTTCTCTCATCATTTCTCTTTCCAACCTACCCTTCTCCAATTCAACGCCCATCATGGACGCTCTCCGGATCCTCTTTCTCGTCGCCAGCCTCGTCACCCTCGTCTCCGGTGGCCGTGACGAGATTCTCCGATTGCCCTCCGAAGCTTCCAGGTTCTTCCAAGCACCTGCTGCCGATGAGAACCCTGAGGGTACGAGGTGGGCCGTTTTGATTGCCGGATCCAATGGCTACTGGAATTACAGACATCAGGTCACTCATACACCTCACCTCATTTTTCTTCTCACTCTTCACTGTTTAATTCTTTCCTTGTTCTATGTGTTTGTTTGGTAGGACAGGAAAGTCAACCATTCATTCAATCTTAATTATCATTTTTTTTTAAATTCAGTCATGAACTCTCTCAGCTATATGTGTGTATATTACCGCACTCAGATATATTACTTTTAGACTCTGCTTTTCTGAAGGTAAATTTGTTGGTGTGGGTGAACATGGGTTTAGGTGGGTCAGGTTTATGATTGTGACCATACCGAAATTTTGATTGGACAATTTAGTTCAAGTTCAATCGATTTAACACTCAAAATCTTCTAATTGAACATAATATTAACGGAATGAAACATAAATTAGGGTATCGGTTGTGTAAAACAGTTCTCTATTAGAGTAAAAATTGCAAAGAAGTTATAGCTCCATAAGATGAAAAAAGGTAAAGGAAGACTTCATGAAAATTAACTGAATAAAACATAAATACACAAATTAGCGTGTGAATTCTGTAAAACCATTAAAATTACAAGAAAGTCTTAAAAGTGATCTTCCACACTAAAACTAACAACAAGTAAATTAAGACTTCGTATAGGAGATGGCCTAATGAGAAATAATTTGAAAAGTCTTTAATAATGAGAATAAATTTTGCATATTGGTATCTTTGTTTGAAAATTCAACAAAATAACCAAAACTAATTATTTTGATTGATATGTGTGATGTGTTTAGCTAAAATACAATTCGATCTAGTCCTGAAAAATACGTCTGATCTATTTTCAAATTCAAACCGGTATGAATTAATTCTGGCCAGCCGGCCGACAGATTTGGTTGGACCATGCTCCCCTTACTAATCATGGTATAAAAGCCTGGAACAATTGATCATTTGTAGAGTAAATAGTGCATGGGCTTACACAGTATTATGCATCTCCATAGTGTCATCTGATTATGGATCATCATGCCTAAGTTTGTTCACTTTTATAATGACTACCTTAAAATCATGTTTACAATGATGTCTGATTTATTGAAGTTTATTTCTTTTTACACAAGAACAGAGAGAATTAAACTTTTCTTTGTATGACTTTTAAAATTTTGGAGATAACCGACGAAATTTGTCATTTCATCAGTCTGATGTTTGCCACGCCTATCAACTGCTGAGGAAAGGTGGTCTGAAAGAAGAAAATATTGTGGTATTTATGTATGATGACATTGCTTTCAATGAAGAGAACCCACGGCCTGGAGTCATTATTAACAGCCCTCATGGAAATGATGTTTACAAGGGAGTCCCTAAGGTATGTTATCTTACGTTGGCATCCATATCCTGTTTCCAATTTGAGTTTTAAAGATTCCTAACATGGACCTTGTTGTGGCAGGATTATGTTGGTGACGATGTCACTGTTAACAATTTTTTTGCTGCTATACTTGGAAATAAATCAGCTCTCACCGGTGGCAGCGGGAAGGTTGTCGATAGTGGTCCCAATGATCATATATTTATATACTATTCTGATCATGGTGGTCCAGGAGTGTTAGGTTGGTAGTTCTGAACCTTTCATGGAAGCTTTGTTATGAAAATCATGGACTGTTTATGTTGTAATATGAGTCTTCTTGTATTGCAACTTACTAATGGCAAACGTGTTTCGTGCATGTTTTCGCTGGGTTGATTATGTGGTTTTGCTTGATTTTGAATTGAATAGGAATTACCTATAGTTTCTGCAATGTGGAACTTCTGCATACTTCCCTCGCTAAAAGTCTCTATAGCTGTGAAGCTAAGCACAATAAACTGAAAACTTTGAACTCTTAAATGGTGGTTTTAAAATAACATATTTCAAATTTCATACCAGTTTTATGGATATTTTCTGATTCTTAAGATTGTCCCTAGTGCTTGATTTGGATTTTTTAAAGAGGAGACGTAGTATCATGCAGCATAGAGGAATAGTGCAACATGTCTGTGGGTTGATTTCAGTATAGACATATATACTCATCGTATAGTTATACTAAACAATTTATCATAGCTGATGCAACTTTTTTTTCCCCTTTTCCGAACAACAATAGCATTTCAATATGTTCTGATTAAGTTCTGCTTTCTGTTTATTTCTTCGTTTCTTTTTTTCTTCGTTGTTTGGGTAACTTGAAGGGTAAAAAATGAAACCAAGGGAAGCTGCATTTCCCTGCCTGAAAAAAAGAAGGCAAAAGAAAAGAAAGAATTGGTAGGAAGAGTGAAGTGGAGTATATGGTCTTCAGTGTCAATGTCTTGTTATCCATTTTTGTTTGTGATCATTAGTGCATAGTATTGTTTATAGGTGGTGATTCTTCTTTGTACAATGAAGTGTTTCTTCACCCTAAATGCCTGTCCATTTCTATTTCTTATATGGTCTTTTTCCTTGTGGGCGGGGTACTGGTGATGGATTTCAGGGATGCCTACTAGTCCATACATGTATGCGTCCGATCTGATCGCAGTCTTAAAGAAAAAGCATGCTTCTGGAACTTATAAAAGCCTAGTAAGTTGCTACTAGTTATGATTTACTTAATGTTTGTCTCAATCTTCATCTAGCTATTTACTTACTAATTCTTAATGTTTATATTTTATGCAATGTTGCTGCAGGTATTTTATCTTGAGGCATGTGAATCTGGGAGTATCTTTGAAGGTCTTCTTCCTGAAGGTCTGAATATCTATGCAACAACAGCAGCAAATGCAGAAGAAAGCAGTTGGGGAACGTATTGTCCTGGGGAGTATCCTAGTCCCCCCCCTGAATATGAAACCTGCCTGGGTGACCTGTACAGTGTTGCTTGGATGGAAGACAGGTATGAATGTATGAGTGTATCAAAGAAGCATATAAACTAGTGTTATTCATTGTTCAAAATCTTAAATTTATAAAAATATATTGGAACCATCAATAAGATATATTGGATGCAAACCTTTTACCCAGGCAATTTCCAAGACCTTGTTGAAGGTCTATGACTTCTGTGATATGAACATGCAAACCCTTTTTTTACATGAAAGAAGTTTTGTGCCATGCCCTTTGATAACTTTTTTCATTTTGGAAGATTATATTTTCTAATAACTAATGTTGTAAGGTCTTTTATTGACTGGTCTTTTTCCCTCTGCACTTTTCAACAGTGACATTCACAATTTGCAAACAGAAACTTTACATCAACAATTTGAATTGGTAAGATCCATTTTCTTACTAAGTTCTGTTATGAAATCAACTTATACAAGCTGAAAGTTATTTGATACCTTTGGTTCTTGAAATATTAGAGAAAAATTGTCTAAAATTTGATGGGTCCAAGAAGCTAGTAGATATGTTTCAGTTATCTGACAGCTGTGCTCACAGGTGAAACAAAGGACTATGAATGGAAATTCAGCCTATGGTTCCCACGTGATGCAGTATGGTGACATAGGGCTTAGCAAGAACAATCTCTCCTTATATTTGGGTACAAATCCTGCCAATGATAAGTTTCCTTTTCTGGAGAAAAACTCATTGGTGCCACCTTCAAAAGCAGTCAACCAACGTGATGCAGACCTCGTTCATTTCTGGGATAAGGTATCGTACGTTTGAAAAATGTTTTATTATTATTTATTTTTTTAGATAATTGCCTAACCATATATCTTCATGATTTTGCCCCAAAAATTTGGATTTGAAGGGTTTTGTGAATCAACACGCACAAGTTCATTGTCTTCTACTACCACAAACAACATTTGATAATAGAATTAGCCGTAATGGAATTTCGTAGAAAGATTAAAGTATTAACGAACTTCAACCTACTTCTCCAATAAAGTTCACTATGAACACATGAATTACAACTTGAAATTTTCTTTAGTGAACTCTCACTCTCAGGTAACAGTTTTTAACAACTTTAACTATCTGACAAGTACATGCTGCAAATGATGATACAAGGTTCCTATTATATTACAAGGTTCCTATTATAGACAAAGTCAACTGAGCTAACTCTATACACATAATTTAACTGAACACACATGCCATGTGAACATTACCACCCACGCCTGTTCACAAGCATCAATACTGGTCACCAGTATAAGATGTTTCAGTCTAGCAAACATCACAGAAGACTAGACATGCTACTAAGACTGGATGATGTTAGACAATATAGGAATCTTTGAACATATTCATATATTCATAGTTGGGAGATATTATTAAATGAAGTTGTGATTCCCATTGATTCCATTGCGCATTCATGTTGCAAACAACTGAGTGACATCCCATTCTTGATTGAAGCTGCCAACTTTAGACGGGTAGTGGCTATTAGCCCATTTCTTCTGCCAACTGTGCCATAGGAGTGGATATATTATTGATTTCCAACAACAATACATGTTAGATGCACAGCTAGATAAGAAATCTTTGAACGTTTTTTATTGGATAAATATAGAAAAGTTGCGTCAGTCCTGTGCCTTTATGTTGCACGAGTGAGTGGCTAGTAGTTTTCATTCCTTGAAATATTGGTAATTTGGCTTTAATGCTAAAACTACAAGAAAAGATGATGGGGGAGGGAGGGGCTATATCTCTGATGTCATTTCCTATGGTAAGCCTTTGTTTTTTCTAATTATATTCTATCTCCTTGACTTCCTTTCTGTTTTTCCAGTTCCGCAAAGCTCCTGTGGGTTCTTCCAGGAAATCTGTAGCTCAGAAACAAATTCTAGAAGCCATGTCTCACAGAATGCATATAGATGAAAGCGTGAAACTTATTGGAAAGCTGTTATTTGGCATTGAAGAGGGTCCGGAACTGCTTAACAGTGTTAGACCTTCTGGGAAACCACTTGTTGATGACTGGGACTGCCTTAAAACACTGGTACCCTATCTCTTTATTCTTTGTTGAGTTTGATTGTATGAGACCCTTTCTGACCTGCACCTTTATTCTGTAGCCATTGATTTGGCAAAAAAAAAAAAAGGCATCAAGGATAGGTGGTCCACCCCACCTACAATAAGAAAAAAATCTAGGTGCATCGGATGCTCCAATTTAAGAATTGAGTATGCTAGAATTCATCTATGATTGAATCATTGCTTTTCTGTTTGGTACACATAGTTACTATGAGATGGCAGCAGGGCATCCAGCAGTGTTTTGCCTAGAAATAATTGATGTTGGGTTTGAACTATAAAGTATAAATCAGCATTTGTTTATTGATTGAACTAAAGCTTTTGGTTTCTGACAAAGTTCCTTAATCTACTGTTGATTCAGGTTAGGACTTTTGAGACACATTGTGGATCCCTGTCTCAGTATGGGATGAAACATATGAGGTCCTTTGCAAACCTCTGCAATGCTGGAATACGGAAAGAGCAAATGGCTGAGGCATCTGCACAAGCATGCGTCAGTATTCCTGCAACTCCCTGGAGTTCTCTGCGTGGCGGTTTCAGTGCATAATTCATAGAATGTAACCCTTTGGAAACCAAGAATAGTGGTTGTAGCCTTGTGCTTTATCGTTGTATCATGTACTGTACTTTGGTCATGGTTTCTTATTCTAACACTGTAAATACACATGGGAAGCTGGGGAACCCTCCTTACACTGTAATTTCTGGCCAAATAAATGCTATAACCAAGCCATTTTACTTTGACAGTGGAACCATAACGACCCTTGCAATTTCTTCTAATGACAGTGTACAATATCGTGTTTGTAAGTCCAACCTTGTAATCATTCTTAACTTAATAGAATGTATTTCCTAAAATATTTTTTAAAATGGAATAACCCTCAAAGTAAGTGACAAATATATCTGTAGAGTTAATCAACAGCCGCCGGCAACTAAAGAGTAATTTATACTTTAGAAAGGTACAAGAACGTGAGCAACAGATTTTAATCATAGAATTATTAAACTTTAATAAAATTATACAAACCATAAGGTAATTTGGTCCATATGTTTTTAGTTTAATTTATTTAAGTCGTCCCAAAGTTCCGAGATTTCATTTGAATGTTAGGTGGATGGATGGTTGGTCAGTGCGTAGTTACTATAGTGCCGCGAACTTTTACAGACACGCCAACAATGAATTAACACGTGTTTTGGTTCAGTTAACTATCTCTGGCTAAATATTAGTTTAGAGCACATGTTTTTGCCGGTTTCCCGAGTGATTTGATGGTTTGGTTCCCCAACCTAAGCTACGAATCCTGGGTTCGAAACTGGCAGAGAGATTAAAAGAGAGTGGTGAAAGAAATAATGAGGTATTCCAAAATACCTCTCTCTTCTTTTCTTTTAATTTAACTTAATTAGTAATGTTTGATAGTCAAATACTTTTGTACTAATTTGTATTTTTTAAATATTATTTAAAGTATTATATCTTTTTAATTTATTTTTTATTCTTAAATTATTTATTAAATTTTCTTATTGTTTAAGGTATGAGAGCATAATATTCAAATAAAATATATATAATGAGACAATTTCACAACTAGATTTTAAGTTAGTTTAACAAATTTGTATTGTAAAATACATATAGACTAATAATACATGTTGATAGTTTTCAATTTGCGTCTAGTTTTTTTAGTTTTTATCTATTTGTTTTTTTGCGGATCATATTCTTATAAGTATTAAAAAACCTTATAAAAATATTAACGATTTTATTGCATAAAAACAACTTACAAGAGAATACTTACTTAGTGTACAAATATGTTCTATTATCTATTGTAAATATAATCATGAGAATACTTACTTAGTGTACAAATATGTTCTATTATCTATTGTAAATATAATCATGATTTGATGGATATTTCTTGTGCGATTTGATAGTTTGATTATGTGATTCTATATTACAAATTTTCGGTTAGAGACGGAAAGAAATATAAAAAAAAAGTGAAATAAGAGATAACGAGGTATTTTAAAATACTTTTTTTTTAAATAATAATAAAAATATGAGAAAAAAATTAAAATTTAATGGCTTTATATTGTTTTATTATAAAGTTTGTATTATTAATTATAAATCACTGCTACATTTTTTTAAATAACTATTATAAAAAATTAAAAAAATTCTAAACATTTTTATTTGTTTAAATTTAATGGGTCTCACTAGAATAAAAAGACAAAGATCCAATAACAACTAAGACCTCTTGAAGATTGGTGGCTTTTTTGAAGGTGTGAAGAAGAAAATAATGCTTGGGTTGATGGTTTATCATATATGATATATCTAATCATGTTTGGAAAAACTTATATATAAATATTAAAAGAATATTATGTATAAAAACATTTGTGTAAAAATTAATTTATATAAATTCTGTCATGTAATTGTCTAATTTTTAACTCATACCTAAATTGATTTTAATTTATAATTTTTTTCTCTAAAAAGAAATCCATTAAAAAAATCTTTAATAAAGTTTGCTCTACTAATATTACTTATCATTTTAGTTAGTTTTTAATATTTGTTACTAACTGAAAAGTTTGTTTGACTTAATTAGTAATGTTTGATAATTGAATACTTTCTTACTAATTTGTACTTTTTAAAATATTATTTGAATTATTATATTTTTTAATTTATTTAATTTTATTCTTAAACTATTTATTACTTTTTTTTATTGTTTAAGATATAAGAGCATGACATATATATATATATATATATATATATATATAATAATAATACAATTTCACAACTTAGTTTTTAAGTTAGTTTAATAAATTTCTAAGTTAGTTTAACAATTTTGAATTGTAAAATACATATATAATTTGATAAGTCATGTTGATAGTTTTCAACTTGCTTCTAGTTTTCTTAGTTTTTAATTTTATTTTACGGGAAACATCGACAATTTATTTTATAAAAACTAAAAATAAGAGTATTTTAAATATTTAAATTTATATATTATTTTAAAATGTTATTTTTATGATTTTTTATACAAAATATCACAAATAGATTGAAAAGACAATTTTAAAGAATAGTTACTTTGTTTATTTCAAATCAAATTTGATAAATATAATCATGACTTGATTATATACTTACTAATAGTTACTTTGTTTAATTTGAATGTTATGCCTATGGATGTTGTCACTGTGTTAACACATGTTTTGATTTTGATTAACTAGTTCAGATTAAATATTAATTTAAGGACTTGTTCTTGTGGGTTTCTTTAGTGATTTGATCGTTTGGTTTTGTGTTAAAAATCTTCAGTTACAGACTTATAAAGAGAGATAGAAAATATAAGGTAAATTTTTTAAATTGGTGTAATTTTTATCTGAAATTTTCAAAATGACGTATTTTTTATTTATTTTTTGATATGGATAAATTGTGCATATTATTGTGAAAAAATTGTGACCTTATTCCACAATTTAATTTAAGATAAAATGATAAAATGGTGAAAAGAGAACACCATTTTAGATTACTAGATAAAATTATGTAGCTAAAATTTCAATTCATGAGTTAATTAATATTGTGAGAATACTGTAAGATCTTAAGGTGGTTAATATTCTCCACCCATTCCTCTATTATTTTGTTTTGCACGTATGAACAATGTAGCTAATGTGCAGCCAAAATAAATGCACAGTTACAAAACTGGTTTTATTTATTGATAAAAATGGTTAAAATTAAATTCAAACAAATGTAAAGTTAATTTGAAATTAAACAATAATAGTTGAGGAGATTATTGTTTAAATTAAAATAAAAAAATGACATTAGTATGAGATTTATATATTAAACTAAATTAAAAGTAAGTTTGATTTTGAAAAGAAAAAATATATTAAATTAAATTTAGCAATAAAACATATTTAGAAAAATTAAGTTTAAGTTTAATATTTGAATTTAGCTATTAATATAAAAATAATGTAAAATAAAATTAAGATTTAACAATAAATTTGTAATGAAAATTTTTAAAATATTATATAATTATTTAAATAAATTTATTGTTAGTTTTTAAATTATATCTATTACTAACTAAATCTATTTCTATATTAAGAACTACATTCATAACATGTAACTTTTCTTCTCAATAATCACTCTTCTAAATTTGCATTTATTTTAGTTGCACATTAGCAATAGATCTCACAGGTGCCAAACAAAATAAAGGAGAAATGGGTGTGGAGAATATTAACCCCACTAAAATCATACAATATTCTCACTATATTAATTAACTCATTAGTTAAAATATTACATGCACAATTTCATCTAGTAAATTAAGATGGTGTGCTCTTTTCATAATTTCATTTAATTTTATATTAAATCTTGGAATAAAGCCACGACTTATTCACAATGATATTGTATCTCTTATACAATTTATCCATATCCAACAATAAATAAATAAAATACATCATTTCAGGAATTAAAAAAAAATTACACTAGTTTAAAAAATTTGCTAAAAAATAATAAATACCTATATTTTTCTTATATAAAAAAATTGGTTTAAATTTAATGCGACTATGAAAAGACAAATAATCCAGTAAGAGGTAATACCTTTAGAAGATTAGGGTTTTTAATATGTTTTAATTATTATTAAATCAATTTTTTTATGTTAGTATTTTTATTTTTTATTTTCTTTAATATTATTTTTTATTTTCCTTAATAATATTTTTTTTTTTACATCTATTACATTAAATATAATTATTATTTTTGTTTTATCTTTTTATTTATTTTTTTATGATTTTGTGATTGTATTTTATTATAATAATGTAATGGTTATATTTTTTGTATTAAAATTGATATTGGAAGAAAAAATTATAATAAATTATAAAATTGTTATTTGAATTAAAATTTGTATTTTTTTCATTTATTAAAAATATATCTAAATAATTAATATTAAAAATAAAATAAAATTATTGAATTATTTTTGTAAATAAATATTAATTAAATGGTTTTAAAATTTTAAATAAAATTTAGTTTATCTGTGAACTGCTTTTAAATGTTATCTTTATTGCTTAAAATTTGTTAATTATTAAAATGATACAATAAATGTTGAACATAAAAAAAAAATAATAAATTACAATCATATATTCACTAAATAGTCTAGTTAATGTGTGAAATGAAACATAAATTTTATCTTTATCAAAATTCAAATTTTATCTTTATAAAAAAATCAATTACATATTTATCTAAAATCAAATTTTATATTTATAAAAAAAATCAAATAATATCGGTAATAAAATATAAAATTTTATCTCTATCAAAAATCAAATTCTATCTTTATCAAAAATCAAAATTTATCTTTATCAAAAATTAAATTTTATCTTTATCATTTTTTTATGTTTGTCATTAATTATTTAGATATGTTTTTAACAGATTAATTATAATTTTTAATTCAAATAACAATTTTATAATTTATTATATATTTTTATTCTAATACTAAACTTAATATAAAAATACAATCACAAAATTTTTATAATTTATTTTAATATAATTTATTATTCCAAATTTAAATTTATTATAAAATATAAAATAAAATAATTTATCATTTTTTCTATTACAATTAATTAGTTGAAAAACCTATAAAATATTTCATTTTATTTTCTTTGTGTTATTTTTAAAAAAATTAATTTAATTATTTTTATATTATTTTTTATGTTAATTTCAATAATCTAATAATCACATTTTTTAATAACTATTTCAGAAAAAAATAGTGTTATTATCAAAAAACAAAAGAATCCTATTTCAGAAATTAAATAATAAAGAGTGTTATTGAGAAAAATAAAAAATAAAAAAATGTTAATGAGGTAAAAAAATCTTATTAAGGAGTATTTGAAGGAGTGATAGAAAAAATATTGTTTGGCTTCCCCATTTATCATATATGATGTATCTAATCATGTTTGAAAAAACTTATCTATAAATATTTAAAAATACTATGTATAAATTTAGTCTATGTAGAAACTAGTTTATATAAATTCTGCCATCTAATTTATCTAATTTTTAACTCATACATAAACTAATTTTAATTTATAATTTTTTTCTCTTAAAAGAAATTCATTAATAAAATTCCTTAATAAAGTATGTTCTACTAATATTATTTAACATTTTAGTTAGTTTTTTTTTTACTAAATGAAAAATTTGTTTGACTTAATTAGTAATGTTGGATAATCAAATACTTTTTTCTACTAATTTTTATTTTTTAAAATATTATTTTAAGTATTATATATTTTTTAATTTATTTAATTTCATCCGTAAATAGTTATTACTTTTTCTTATAGTTTTTTTCTACATTGAGTATATATATATAAACTTTTCTTATTTTATTGGTTTACTATATAAGATGTTGATAATGATAAATAATTAGTTTTATATTATTTTATGTTACACCTTCTACTTTACATATTATATCACTTGAAATATGAAATATTTGTTTTATTTATTTATTAAATTTTAAAATACTGACTAGGATAGATAATACTTTTTTCTATTACATTATTTTTTTTAACTATTACTTTAATTAACATTATGAAAACATGGTGTTTATTCTGAAGTATGATATTTTTATTTTGTTGTAAAAAAAATACATTTACTTTCTCTTAATATTATATTAAATAAAAATAACACTTTTTCCTATTTAAAAAAGTAGTCTCTTACGTTTTAATAAACAATTTAGAAGACAATTACATCCCTTGTAATTTCAATAAAATAACATTTATCTCTCTTATTTTATTTTAAAATAATTTTCAAATAAATAAATAAAAAGTATAAAATAAAACTTAAAGTTTTTAAATATAACTTATAAATTATTTTTTTGTAAAATAATTAATAATTTATATATTACGTAAGGTATGGTATCACTTAATTACAATTTGTTTTATAAAAAATATATTTTTACAAACATGATTTTTAATAGGAAAATAAATAATTACAAAACATGTTATTAAATTTATAAAAAAATATAAATACATTGTAAAAAAAATATATAAATATAAATAAATAGGAGGTATAAGTGTTATTTATAAACCAAAATATACAAATGTCTATTTTAAATTAGAACAAAAAATGAATTTGTTCAATAAATTTTAAAATTTTTTATAAGTGACTTGTGTGACATTTTATTAAAATTTTTAATAAATTTTAAAAAATAATGATTTTCATATTTTTTTCATTAAGTTCAATAAATATACCAGATGTAAATGCATTTTTGAGAAAATGTTACATCCTAGAAAAATAGAATATTATTGTTATTTTATCAAAAACTCAAATAAGCTTAGTATTTTGTTTCAAAATTAGAGAATCTAAATACTATTCAACATTACCTGAGAAATTATAAATATAATTTTTTCTTTATTTTAAATTTGAAAATAAATATTGAAGGTATAATAACATAATATTCAAATAAAATATATATAATGAGACAATTTGGGAACTTGTAGTCCAAGTTAGTTTAACCAATTTGAATTGTAAAATACTTATAGTTTATAAGTCATGTTAATATCTTTCAATTTGCTTATACGTTCTCAGTTTTTGAGTATCTTTTGTGTGGATCATATTCTTATAAGCATTAAAAACCCTTATAAAAATATTAACGATTTTATTGCATAACAAAAATTTTGTAAGAGAATACTTATTTAGTGTACAAATATATTCTGTTATCTATTATAAAGTTCATAAAAAATAAATTCGGCCTAAACTAATAGAAATATTGACAATTATTTTTACAAAACTAAAAATAAGAGTAAGTTAAATATTTAAATTTATATATATTATTTTGAAATGTTATTTCTATATTTTTTTAGTTACAAAATATCACAAATAGATTGAAAAAACAACTTTCAACGAAGAGCTAAAAAATAAAATGTTTTGTTTATTCCAAATCAAATTTGATAAATATAATCGTGATTTGATTTTATACTTACTAAACTTTTCTTTTTCAATTAAAAATGTCACGAATAGATTGACTAAAAAAAATAGTAATTCATGAGAGTGTTTTCGGTATGCGTTACTTTTCCACTTATTAGTTCAAACGTTACATTTTAATTATTTTTCAATTATTTATAATTGTTCTCAATTATTCATTTACAATTATTTGAATATTTTTCAACTTTTCCTGCAATTCTTACTTATTCTATGTATTCTTGGAACGTTGTTTGTTTAGTATTTATTTTTATTTTTTAGAATGAAAGGTGAGACATTCATATCCATGGTTGTAAAATATAAATTATTGAACTCAACAGGCTGATTCATTACATAAGAAACTTTGAAATTTGTGAAATGATAAATAGACAAAAACCCTATTTTAGGTAAAAAAAAGTTAAATGTTTGAGCAACTTTTACATTTATAAAAAACAAAGGTTGTATGAAAAATAAAAAAATATTAAAAAAACAAGACATTAGTTTTATTAGATACAAGTAGTTAAAATCAAATATTACTTAAATTAAATTATTATTTTAATTTCTGATAGACATTTAACCTCATTTAAATCTCAGTCCTTCACTGTGACAAGTGAATCACCATTAATGGGAGACATCAACAATTCTGAAATTGTGGGTGAGGGATTCACCATCTTCATCTTCATCTTTTATTCCAACCTTCTTCAATTTCACGTCCATCACAGACCCTTCTCCCATTCCCTTTCTAGTTGCCACCGGGTTCTCCGATTACTCTCTCTAGCTTCCAGGCTCTTCCAAGCATATGGTGACATCATGAAAAGGATGAGGGTAAGAGGTGGGCCATTTTAATTGCGGGTTCCAATGGCTACAATAATTGCAGGAATCAGGTCACTCATCTCAACTTCTCAATACTTTTATATATTTTGCCTATCATACCTAATTTAGTATAAAGAATAAATTATAACATAATGTAGTTTAACTATTTAGTTTTCTTCAGTTGTTTTAATATTTTTTAATTGATACATGATTGAATGCAAAATTATTATTATAACTTATATTTGTTACATAATACATGTAATGATTATCTTGCATATGCTTAGATAAGTGAATTAATCATTTTTTTTCCTTTATTTTTGCACTTTTTCATATAACAAAAACAAATGAAAATAAATAACTTCATTTGAATCCTATCTGATTATAATAATCCAAATAATACAACGTTGCATCCAAAAATCAATTCAATTAATTCTCTTATATCCTTTCTCTATTTCTTTACTCTCAATTTCAATTCTTATCTAAACAAAGTGTTGGACCCTGGATTGGAAAGATAAACTTGATAGTAGTTACTTGTACCCTTGAGTTTTGATATTTTAAAGAAAGCAATAATGGTATGAAAGCCTAGAACAAGTGATCATTTCTAGAGTAAATTGTGTATGCACTCAAAGTATAATAACTATCTTAAAATCATACTATTTCTTACTGATTGATGATGTAAAATTGTTTCAGTGACAATCGGCAGAAATTAAATTCTTTTTATTTTCAATTCCATTTGCTGTTTCAATGCTATGTAGATTCCTAACATTTACCTTGTTGAGGCAGGATTAAGTTAGTGAAGATGTTATTGTTAACAATTTTTTTGCTGCTATACTTGGAAATAAGTCATCTCTTTCCAGTCGCAGTGGGAAGGTTGTGGACAGTGGTCCCAATGAACAGATTCTTATATTCTATCCTGGTCATGACGGTCCGGGATTGCTAGGTTGGTAGTTCTGAATTCTTTTCATCTAAACTTTGTTATGAAAATCATGGACTTTATATGTTTTACATGCATTCAGCCTGGTGGAGCCTTCTTGTTTTGGAAATTATCAATGGCAAATGTGTGTGTCCTGTATACTATTTGGTGGATTGATTATGTGTTTTTGCTTTATTTTGAATAGAATGTAAATTACATTATGCAATGGTTATTGGAAATTTTAGCAACTACAATATAGTTTTCTCAAAACTAACTCCTGTATACTTCCAAAGCCAAAAGTCTCTATAGTTGTCAAGCTAAGCACAGCAAAGCTTTGAACTCTTAAATGTTGGTTAAGATGATGGTTTAAAATGACATATACCAAATTTCATGGCGGTTCAATGAATATTTTTCTATTCACAAGACTGTCCCAGGTTCTTAATTTGGATTTTTGTAGAGGGGACTTAGTATTGCCTCATAGTCGAACAGTGACACATTTGTGGTTTGATTTCATCGTGTGTTATCGTATGGCATAAACATATACCCATCATATTGTTGTACTGTACAATTGGTCATGTCTGATGCAACACTTTTTTTTCAAACAACAACAGCATTTTAGAATTTTCTGATTAAGATCTGCTTTCTATTTATTTATTTGATTATTTCCTCTTCTTTACGTGTGGGTAACTTGAAGGATAAACAATGAAACCAGGGGAAGCGGCACCCTCCTCCTGAAAAAAAAAAGAAAAAAAAAGGAAAAACAAAAAAAGAAGCGAGGAAGAGTGAAGATGAGAGTGTCGGTGTCAATTATTCACTTTGTATTGGTTATTTTATTTCATACTACTGTTTATTGGCGATTTTCACACCAAATCTGCCTTTCTCTATTTCTTAATGGTATTTTTTCCTTGTGGGGTTGGGGTGTGACTGGGGATGGATTTCTGGGATGCCTACTTGTCCATACATGATTTCTGGGATGGTTTGAAGTTACTAGTAGTTATGATTTGCGTACTGTTTAATCTTCGCTCTATCTATTTGTTAATTCTTAGTATTAATAATTTATGCAACGATGGTCCAGATATTTGTCTAGAGGCATGTGAGTTTGGGAGTATCGTGGAAGGTCTTCTTCCTGAAGGTCTGAATATCTATGCAACAACATCTGCAAAAGTAGAAGACAGTTGGGCAAAGTATTTGTCCTGGGGTACATTGTAGTCCTCCTCCTGAAGATGAAACCTGCCTGGGTGGTCAGTACAGTGTTGCTTGGATGGAAGACAGGTATGATTACGACTATTGTATCAAATAAGCATATTAACATGCTCAAAATCTTAAAACATTATAAGTATATTGAAGCTATAAATAAGATATCTTGGATGCAATACTTTTACCCAGGCAATTTCCATGACCTTGATGAATCCCTGTGAATGCTATGATATGAACATGGTACTATAAAATTGTGTTTTCCTATATTTTGCACTTTACCAAGCCGTTTTTTAAATATAAAAGAAATTGTTTCATGCCCTTAATAACTTTTTCTTTGTTAGAAGATTACTTTTTCTCTAATGAGTAATGTTGTAAGGTCTTTTATAGACCGGTATTTTTCCCTCTACACCCTTAAACTTTCGGTAAGATCACGTTTCAAACTTAGTTTGGAGACCTAATAAACTAATATAAACTGAATGTTATTTGATACCTTGGTTGGTTAAATACATGAAAAAAGTTGTCTGTTTTGATTGAGTCTCTGAACTGAAATTTGATGAGGTAGTGGATATGTTTCAGTTGTGTGAGATGTCTTCTTACTGCTATGCTCAGAGGTCAAAGAAAGGACTACGAATGGAAATTCAGACTGTGTTTCCTAAGCGTTGCAGTATGGTGACATAGAGGTTAGCAAGAACTACCTCTTCTTATATTTGAGTACAAATCTCGCTAATGATAATTCTACTTCCCTGGAGTAAAGCTCACAGGTGGCACCTTCAAAGGCAGTCGACCAACGTGAAGATATTAAATGAAATTGTGATTCCCATAGATGCCATTCTACATTCATTTCATGTTCCAAACAATTCAGTGGCATCCTATTTTTGATTGAAGCTGCCAAGGTTTAGGTTGGGAATGACTATTAGCTCATTCGTAATACCAGATTGCCATAAGAGGTAGATATATGATTTACACTAACCACCAGAACTTTAACAATCGAGATAAGAAATCTTTGCAAAGATTATAAAAGACCTGTTGATTGCATAAATATGGAAAAGTTGTGTGAATCCCATGGCTTTAGGTAATATTAGGGAGGGAGGGGGTATCTCTGATTTTATTTTCTACTGTAAACCTTTAATTTTGCTAATTATATTCTATCTTCTTGTCCTCCTCTTCACTGCTTTACCAGTTCCGCAAAGCTCTTGTGGGTTTTTCTAGGAAAACTGCAGCTCAGAAACAAATCCTCGAAGTAAGGTGTCACTGAAACATGAAACTTATCTGGAAGCTCTTATTTCGGATTGAAAGGGATCCAGAACGGTTTAGCAGTGTGAGACCTGTTGGGCAACCACTTGTTGATAACTGGGACTGCCTTAAAATACTTCTACCTTTTCCCTTGATTTACTTTGTTGATTTTTATTGCATAAGACCCTTTCTAACATGCACCATTTTATTCTACAACCATTGATTTGGCAAAAAAGGGCATGAACGATATAGATGGTCCACCTACAATAACAAGTAAAAAATCTAGGTGCACGGATGCTCCTCCAATTTAAGAATTGTACATGCTAGAACCCGTCTATGATTGAATCATTGCTTTTCTGTTTGGTATTAATTATCCAGTTCACATAGTTCACATAGTTACAGTATGAGATGGCAGCAGGACCTCCAGCAGCCTTTCCCCTTCCAATAAATGACGTTGAATTTGAACTATAAAGTAAAAATCAACATTTTGTTTATTGATTGAACTAAAGCTTTTGATTTCTGAGAAAGCTGTGCCTTAATTTACTTTTGATTCGGGTTAGGACTTTTGAGACACGTTGTGGATCCCTGTCTCAGTGTGGGATGAGGTCCTTTGCCATCTTCTGCGACGCTGAAATACGGAAAGAGCAAATTGCTGAGACCTCAGCACAAGCATGCGTCAGTATTCCTGCAACTCCTTCGAGTTCTCTGCGTGGCTGTTCCAGTGCATAATTCACAAAATGCCCTCCATTGAAGACCAAATATAGTTGTTGTAAACTTATGTCTCATGTACTGTACTTGGGTCATGATTTCTTGAACCAACTCTCTCTGTAAATTTGTATAAAATAGATGCTGAACCATAAGAACACTTGTAAGCCCATCCCGGGTTTTTATTTCATGGCAAGAACTAGTCATCCCATTGTGGTAATTTTTAATAGAATAAAATACATTTGATAAAATAAAGTTTAAGATATATTAATGATAACATAAAATTAACACTCAAAAGTCAAAAGCCGAGGATGTAACTGTAAAAAGCAATTTTAGATTTTGAAAGTATAGTAACATGGGAAACATTATTTGAACCTTAAAAAAAGTATTAGACATTATTGAAATTATAAGATAATTTGGTCAATATACTTTTATGTAAGAAATCTGAAAATTTTAAGTTTTATTTTGAATGTTCTAAGAAAAGTTGATTTATGAAACTGCTGGAAATCGAAACGAGAGTGAGAGTAACACATGGATGGACGGCCAGGATTTGGTCAATCCGTAGTTACTAGATTGAACTATGAATCAGGTTTAACTTTTTTTTCTATGATTCACGAAACAGCTGACATTCACAGACAGAACTGTCAAGAAACCAAATTCGTAGTTACTACTTGCCACGTTGTAGGTAACCGGTGTTGTGGTTCGGTTTAGTATAAAGAGCGAGTTAACTAACCCTGGTTAAATATCAATTCAAGGCGCGGGAATGAAATCAACTCAAGTGAGAGAAAAAAATATTAATAATATATTTTATTATGAATTTAATAATCATATATTGTTGAAGAACAAATTTTTAAATATCAACTAATTTTTGAAAAAAAAAATCAATAAATTTAACACGAGATATATCTAGCACTCCTTTTAAAATACTTTTGTATGATAATTAGTGATAAACGAAAATATAAAATGTAGGGGTCATTCAAAATAATGGATTAATTAAAAGATAATTTATATTTAATATTTTAACAAATGCATGATTAGCTAAAAAGGATTAACATTGAAATAATAATTGGAATTTGGAATGTGAGGAGTGTAGAGATTCCGTTAACGTGGTGAGAAAGAATTAACGGCGTAAGGGCATGGGTGAGCGGCTTAAGGGGGTGTGTAAGGGAAACCGTGAAAGGTTAAAGGGAGGAAAGAGGAAAGCCGTGAGATTGTTGATCTACGGTGTGGTGCAAAGGAGTTTCTGTGTGTGTACTACAAGATGTATATAACACAAACAGGTCCTTCAATGGAAACACCAACCCACACATACACACACACAAACCATTTCGTTTTATCACAACATCAACCTGCTTCCTCTTCAACCCCTTCTTCTCTTCTCTTCCTTCATCTCTCTCTCACGCTTCCTCTCCAATTCATGAAACTAATTCACCTAACCCAAACTTTCATCTTCAGGATCTGACACCTTTTCAACATACAATGAGGTTTGCCATATAGACACCCTCAATATCTCTTTCTTCGTCTTTTCTTCCTCCTTTTGCCCACCCAGACGACCAAACTTGTTTTAATCTCGAATCCTTTTTTCTTCTCCCAACCTTTTGGCTCATTTATGTTTTCAGATGCATGTTACAGGAGTATTTCCATGAGTTTGTCCGAATTCCGTTTTAAATTTTCAACTGAAATCTGTTCTGGAGATTTCCTTTGATCATTGCGATTCATAAGTTGCAGAAGATTTTCCAGTTTTGAAGGTTGGGAAATAAGACCAGAGTTTTTTTTTGCCCTGTTTCGTTCCTCTGTTCCTTCGTTTGGTATCTGTTCTAAGTTATTCCTGAATCTCTTTTGGCCTCCGCAGATACATTTCTCCTGAGAAAAAAGGGGTTTTGAAGCTCTGAACTTTCTGCTAGTCCTGTAATTACAGGGACGATCGTTGCTTGCTTGGGTGTAAAGCCTGAGTTTATATCCATCGTCGCTGATAGAAGCTCTGAAATGCCATTATTACTTCAATTTTCAACATAGATTTACATTTTCCATAGCTTCAGAACTGAAATCCCGACACTTTTCCTACAGCCATAAACGAAGTTCTGGACGGACCTGATTTAGGTGAGGGAAACTAATGTACTTAATCAAAATTAGAACTGAATAAATTGATTCTGATCGCAACCTTGCAGTCTTGGCCGCAACAGTTAATTCAGTTTTGATGTTTATATTTTCTTGCTATTGTTCTCTGATTTCTCTGTTCTTCATAATTTCCTGCAGGAAAACGAAAAATCCCCTTGGTTTCAGAAGGAATTGATTGCTGTTCCAGTGTTAATTTTGGAAGGTACCCATCCAGTTTTTCTGGATCTCTTTGGCCTAACTCGTGTTTTTGGTGCTCTTCTTAATCTCAACCGCTCACAATACAATCCCAGTGTCGCTTTGAAAAGATGAGGCATTGAGCAGAACCGCCCAAGACCAGTTGAATTGAATCTATTCATGCCTCGTTTTCACATTGTCTTAGCTGTCTGTTATGTAAAAATACTGAATTTGAACCTCCTTTTTTCCATATGCACAGAACATTTCCACTGTCTTCGGTTCCTCACCCCCTTGTTGTTGTCATCGTCCATTTTTGTCTTGACCCAGATATAGAAGATGCGCACAGTGCACAGTTTTTTTTTTTTTTCGAAATCCATGAACCATTCGATGCTCAAATCCTGTTAAACAGTGTAATAACCTCAGTCAATTGGGATGTGGAAGAGAGAGATGCTGTCTGTGTCCCTTGTTGTTCAGAAAGAACACAAATCCAATTTCAATTTAAAAATGTAGCAATTTGAATAATTAAATCTTAACTCTAGTTATTTTTATTGTATTTAGTAGTTAAATTATGGTGATTATGATGATGATGGCAGGGAGTGCTGAAGAGATGGAGAAAGAGTCAAATATTCGAAGCCATAACATGATGTCTGGTGCTAGAGATAAAAGCGGAGGAGATGGGTCGTTGCTGTTGAGGGCGAGTTCCGATGGTGCTAGACAAGGAACGACGTCGGATTTGGTGTTGCAGTGGGGGAATCGGAAGCGGTTAAGGTGCATGAAGGTCCAGGTTAAGGACGATTCTTCAGGCCCGGTTCAGAGGACAACGGTTCGGGTGGATCGCCGGGTCGTTAGAACCGATAAGGATTCTTTAAATAAGCCCACCTTCGGTGGCAATAATAACACCCTTGGAGTTGGACACACTCATAATAATAACAATAACAATCATCATCATAATCACAGTAACGGGTATCCAAATCTCCGTCAACGTCCTTCTTCGCCGCAACCACGAATTCTCAGGTAACGCTCTTTTCATTCACTTTGTTACTTTTTCTTTCTTTCCCCATGGATGATAAATGATTATGATTTAATCTCTTTTTTTAAAAAAAAAAAAATCTGATTGAGGGACACTGAAACGAGATCTGAGAATAGGGCAATTTGGCAAAATTCCGGATTTTATACCGAAAAGAGGGAAAATTCCAGATTTGTGTGTTGCGTTTCATGAAGTTTAAAATCGTTCCTTAAAATATAAATTTGTTTAATCATTTTCTTTTCTTTTATTTGGTTGAGTGTGAATCCATCCATACTTATCTCGAGGGCAAGGATGGTGTTGGTGGCGCACTGCCGCGTGGGCCAGTGTTTTGTTTTGATCTGTTTTATTTTGTTTATTAAATAAAATAAATAAAATAAAAAAGTTAGGGTTTGGGTTGCGGTGGGTGGTGGTGGTGGTGTAGATGGTTATAGAGTTGAGCGTGGATATGGTTTGGAAGGAAGCAGCACATGGGTATGAGTGAAAAATATCTGAGGAACTGGTTGGAAGTGAATTGGGGTGCGATGGTTTCTTGGTACACTAGAAACAAAAGTAGGAGGGAAAAAGCACAGCGTGGGAATGGGCATGAGTGTAGTGGGAAGTAGTGGGGTGGGGCATATGTGTGGAACTATCGATCCTCTTATTAGACAGTGGTTTTGAAATTGTTTTAGAGGCATGTCTGCCACGAAATTTCCTTGGGGGCCGGCTATATGCCATGGAGGCAACTTCTAAATCACATTTGTCACCCAAAGAATCTTAAGCCTCAAACGTTACTGCAACTAATTTTAAAATTAAAAATTTAAAATTTGGGCCACTACTCAAATTATTATTATTATTATTATTATTTTAATTCATCTGGGCTGAATACACAAAGGCTTATTATATTCTGTCGACTCTCCACTTGGTCAGGTCCTTGAAGTCTCATCCAAATTAAAGAATGAAGAGGAACTCACGGTAAGTGCGTGAGATCCCCTTCTTTACTTCATTTTTTATTTGGAGATATCGTCATCACTAAGCTAAGATCTCATCCTCTAATGTCTGCCTCACAAATAGATATTAGGGTATTCATATCTGGTTCTGAATTTGGATTAACGCCATGCTATTAGGCACACAAAACACGAATATAGTTTGGACGATGATTCTTGCTTAATCAGTTGGAAAATTGGGAGAGTTTCATTTTTAAATCAAAATAGTTTGTGTCTATTACTTTACATTTTAACTGGGAATCATGGGTAGCAACGGGTAATTTTACAATTTGGATTAAAATCAGGTTAATGATCCAAACCTTGCTGCTTTGCTTCTGACGTCGATCGGAAGGTTTGAGATTTCTGAAGAGGTTTAGGTTGGTGTGTTTGATACTTTGCCGATGGCATTTTCTTTTCTAGATCTAGTTTTTATATAGTTGGTGAGTTTTCCATCTGTGGAATAAACCTAGAAGATTTGAAGATATTTATGTTTACTTTTTCAAATCTCAGTCCGGTATTTTATTTAGTGTGAGATCTGATTATATAAAAAAGAAGAAATTGTTGAATAAAAAGAAAAGTAATGAAGGAGGGTTGTGCGTGGTAGGAGATAGGATTACGATTAGGATTAGACGATGAGAGGGGGCATTTGCAGGTGGTGGATCTACATCTAGGGGGCGGAAGCAGGAGCTGATAATTACATGGATTAGTAGCAGACAGACTTTGTTGGAACCATGGAATGGACGGTTTCCTTCCACGTGTTAACCAAATGTCCTTTTTCATTTCGGCCGTCGGATTGAAGGGACCAGGTCGCAGATCCGTCCCGTATCCTTCATCAATCCAACACGTAGCAATCTTCATCTTCGTCCCCCAATATTAAAGCTCTCTTAATCCAACGGCTCCAAACAAGCCGTGGAACCAGCTGTGCCCGTTATAGGGAATCACACACACTTTCTTTCTCTCTTAGGCTAGGCCCCTCGAGGCTCAACTCAAATATCCAATTCTCATCTCATCAACCAAAATAAATTAACTACCCAACTCTCCTTCGAACCAAAATACAAATACAGAGCCCCGCAAAGAGCCAAAAACCACCCCCTTTTTTACGCTAAAAAATCCGTCTATATAGATTCCAGCCTCTCCCACCCTTGGATCTAGATCAATCCCCCAAGGTTAATTCCGTAAACTCACCACTCCCTAGTTACTTTTCATACATAATATAATATAATAATAATAATATATATTTGTATATATGTTTATTAACTCTAAAATAACCTCTGAAATGCATCTTCGTTTGCCCTATTTATTATGTCGTCTTATATGATGTGATTCACGTTCTTACGATTAAGAAAAAAAACACATAGGATAATTACATGTGGGTTGTGGTTGCGTTTTAAATTTTTGGGTTGTAATTTAGGAACTCAGAAGGTTCAAGTGCCATGAGAGGAGGACAAAGCAACGGGGGCGTTAGGGGAATTGCTTCACCGGACAGGGGTGCGCACGATAAGAGGGGGACCCATAACAACCACCTTAATGACAACAAGTCCGCAGCCTCATCGGATACTGCGCACGATAGCAAGAAGGGAGGGTCGCCCTCCGGCAGCGGAGACGTGGCTCCGCCCGTGTGGCCACCGAAGTTCGTGATTGCCTTGACCAACAAGGAGAAGGAAGAAGATTTTCTCGCCATTAAGGGCTCAAAGCTGCCTCAGAGACCCAAGAAGAGAGCTAAATTCATTCAACGCACCCTCAATGTAAGCCTCACTTCCCCTTTTCTGCTTTTTCATTCTTTTCTTCAACTTAATTATTATTAGTATTATTATTATTATTATTACTCATCACATCAACATGATCTTTTCTTTATGTCCAATATCTTAAATCATAGCAGCTCCCTTCAATTTATGCTCTACCAGTAGATTTATGCAATGACAATAGTAAAAACAAATCTCAATGAAATTTAGGATTTGGATGAAGCACTGTGTATCAGAGGTTCTATAACCTGTTTTGGTACTCACTCAACAAGAAAGATGTTCTAATTATTTTGCTGCAAAAAAATTTGTGTAAGGACTTAATAACAATATTATAGTGGGTGTGAAACTAACTAAACCATATTTTAATTTTTTAAAGAATATTATTATTTCTATAAAACTTAACCCTCAGAAAATTTGACTGATAACTTTTAATAGGATTATTTATTTATTAAAAAGTTGAATTCTGAAACAGATTTATTTGTACCATATTCTAATTTTAGTAGGTGATTTGTGGTGGTATTCTTTTAGGTGAGTGCATTTTTTTTCCTTTGGTATTTTACTTTTCTCTTTTCTCCGGAAAAGCCATACATGGTTGGCAGCTGTGGAGTGCCTTACACGCGTCAAAGGGAGCTTGGTTGACACCGAATAGTTAGTCCCCAAAATAATTAAGTAGTCTAACGTCACCACCAGCTGTACCTGACCATCACTATTTTTATGTGAGACAATTAATTCCTTAATTTATTACAAATAATAACATTTAATCATATCTATTTATGTGTTTTATTACTTATTTTTCATTATTACTCATTAGAAGTGTCTACATATAAAGATTAGTCTGGTACTCCACATGCTCACTTAAGAAGAAGCCTTTAACAAATTATAGGAAAATAATAATAGAAAAAGGAGAAAGTAAATAGTTTTCTCGAATTTGATGTCCTTACCTACCCGGATTTAGTAGAATAATCTGTGTGCAACAGTACTTACATTTTTAAAAACAAAAATGTCGCTTCTTGTGTCCTACTTGGCTCTTTTTAATTCTTGCCGGTACCTGGTATTGAAAATTTAATTGTTTAATCAAAAATAAAACTATGATCTTAATCAGTTGTTTTACTCTTTAATCAAGAGTAAAACTATGTTATTTTATTATTATCAGAACATGACAAAGGATTATTATCTAATCAAGACCAATAAACAAATTAATTAAAAGACTTAATAAATAAACAAGAGAGTATGAGCGACCATACTGGATTACATCCTCTGATTGGAATGAGTGGTGCCAGTTGTAGTGGATGGTGGGATGGGAATAGTCAGTCACACAGACTTGTCAACAAAAAACCAAAACTCCTCTGAACTAGAGGACAAATTCATAAACCCGTCTATCTCTCTTTACCTGGAAACACTGGAAGAAATTCTTGTGTCTTCTCTCATTCTCTCACCTAACCAAAATATTACTCATGGTACAAAAATAGTTGTAAAAAATAAATTTATACCCTTATGGGATAATATACTATTTATATCATTCTCATTCTTGTTTTAGAATTTGTTTGTTTCTTATAAACCATCAAGTTTTTTTAATGATAAGAATATGTGTCACATCTCATTTTATACACTTTTTTCCTTCTTGTCAGAACTGGCAAATTATTTTTGAACTTTCTTATGTTTTTAGGTTTCAGTCTATTGTGATTATGATATTATAATTTTCTACAATGTGCATTCCAGTTCAAGTCTTTTTTTTTTTTTTTTTTTAATTCCCTTTTTTTCTTGCATCATTATCGTTATGAACTTTGAGGAAGTAGAGATGAAAATGCAATTGTTTTATTCTCTTATTTTTTTATCCTGTATCTTTGTAAACTTCAATAAAAGTAAAGATAGAATGCATTTATCTATTACTTTAATGTTTGGCATTCTTGGTAGTGAACTTTTGTTTGACATTTTCATACATAAATTAAAAAAACAACCGAAAATTTAACGAGAATGAGGTGTATAATTGTTTTTTTGACAACTATCTATCTACCATACTCATTTTTTTCTATTGTTGATTGATTTTTTTCTGTCTTATTGAAATTCCAGATATTGGAATGTGTGATCTGTGTTCTGAATATTCTTTGATTTGTTTGACAGCTAGTGAGTCCTGGTGCATGGTTGTGTGATCTTACCTTGGAGCGATATGAGGTTAGGGAGAAGAAAATATCCAAAAAGGTAAATGAAATGGAAGTAAGAGGAAGATCCTCATTTCTGCAATTATGAGAAGACTTTATTTTTGTGGCACATAAAGAAATATAATTTATTTTGATGCAGAGACCAAGAGGTTTGAAAGCAATGGGAAACATGGAGTCTGACTCTGAGTAGAGAGAGAGAGAGAAGTGAATGAGGCTATGAACTTTGAAAAGTGAAGGTGCTAAGCTTTATGTTTAGTAACGATGTAGGAAATGCATGGATTTTGTGAAGCATGGCATGGCATCACAGTTAGGTGCCAACTCATCGAAATAGAAATATTAAATATTATAGCTTTGCCAATGCTTAGCTTAATCTCCTTGCTTTCATCATTTCATTTTCCTACTCTGGAAAACTGCTTTGGAATTGCAAATGTCTAGCTGCCAATTTTACAGTCAAGGAGGGACATTTTCACTAACCCTGTGTCTCAACTCTCTTACAACATTTTCTGTTTTATTCATTTTATCATACAATTTCTCATTTCCTCTCAATTTTTATAATAATTTTAACTTAAAATAATATCACTCTTTTAGCAATCAGTTCTCATACACTTTTACCAGACCTGAGGAAAAGTGGCATGATCAGAGTGATTCATACTATAAATACTGGTTCAAGGAAAGTCTTGCATGTAGATGCAGATGAACGAGTCAGCTTACCATATTTTGAACTCCTTGCCATTTTTCTGTGGATAATGTGTTGGGTATGTCCTGACCCACTTTTAAATATATGGTGAAAAATATAATTCAACTCATTTTTAAATGATTATGAATAAGAAATTAAATTTATTATTATAAATTAATATAGAATATTAAAAGTTTGAAATATTGAATTTTAAATTCAATAAAAACAAAATTTTATGCCATTATTCTTATCTATCCAAAAAATGATCTGTTTTACTGGTTACTCCAGCTCATTAAAAGCATCTTTTTGGTGGGACAAAGCAGTCAGTGGGTTAATAACTTTTCCATCTCCCAATTTGGCTTAAAAAAAAGTAGGAAATGGTATTTTTACTTTTCTTTGTAAACTTTCTATTTAGAATTTTATTCTTTAATAATCTTTGTCTTTTTTTTCTATCTTTTTATTATTTTTTTAATACAAACACCCTTTCTACTATGTTACTATCAGCAAACATATTTAAAAATGAGAATCTTCTGGAGGACGGTGATAATTTCCTTTGTTGAACTGATGTTCTTATTTTTACAACATCTTATTAAGTGAATGATTCTTGATCTTTTTATCTATGTCAAAGGAATTTGTTTGGCCTCAGCTATGATGATGTTGTCTTTGTTTCTTTTTAAATTTTAGTTTTCAAACTTGTTTCAGTTTTCTTTATTTTAAACCGTGGTTGTTATCTATCTTTGACCTAATCAAAATCTCAAAAATTCTCCTAGACCAATACAATGTAAAAGCAATTGCTTTTAACAAGCAACGTTGCAATGAAGTTTGGATTCAATCAAGGTATGACACATTAAGAAGTGAAAATAGTTTTTGTTAAAAAAAAAAAAATCGTGTATACAATTTTTTTTTAATTAGGTGTCTTGAAAGTTTTAAAATCCTAGATTCCAGTTCATTTTTCCAAGCTGAATCTAAATACAAATCCTCGTGGTTTCGCCAACTTTCTTTGTACTTTGCAACTCATGTATCAGAATTTATATTCCAAGTCATTTAGTTTCCTACCATTATTCTTCCTCTATTTTCTTTCTTTCAAGTTGCATTTCAGGTATTTTATTTAATTTTCAAATTGGTATTTTATCTATGTGTAAAAATTATAAACTAAAATAGGAATAAATTTTGAAACAAAATATATCATTCTAACTTCGGAATTAATATTGAGGAATTAAAAATGGTTTCAAAAAGCTCCCAGATTTTAGTGTTATATATATTTTTGAAAACTCTAGAGAATAAAATAATTTTATTAAATTTGGATAATCAAATCCAAATTTATTATAAACTAAAAATATAATTAAATCTAATTTTAATTTATATGTTGAGACTGTATTTTAACTCTCCGTGGAAAGGACGGTGATTTGCTAAACTTGAATTTTGATTTGTTCTAAAATTCATTAGAATTATTTAAAAAAAAACTAGATATAATATCATAATTATTTTTTTCTTTTTTCAATCAAAATTAGAGTTTATTTTCTATAATATGTATAATAGAAAATTATTAAATGTAATTCAATATTATCAAAACAGAAATCTAAGTATGATTGATGAACATCACAAATATTACTTTACATAAAAAATTTCTCTTTAAAAAAAGTATGAACACAATATACAGACTTCTCACTTTTTCACCAAAACATATTACTAACAATTAAACAGAAATTCGAAATTTTAATAATATTACTTAAAAAGGTATCAATATTATGCCATTTTTGTTTGAAATTTAATTTATGTGTACACAAGTAAAGCCAGAATAAATTCTCAGTAAAAATTATTATACCATATTCTCTTATATTCTTGTCACCACAAACTTATACTCTGTTCTCTTGCCACCACAAAAGTCCATTACAAGTTTTGTCAAAATTCTTCTATCAATCTTCCATGAAATGCACACAAAATAAGTATCTTCCTTTTTAAAATTTGAACAAACTTTATTTTATAAACTGTATTTGTAAAGCAATCTCTCTTTACCTCTGTTTGTGGGAAAACTTAATTATCAAACCCAATTAAAATTCAAAATGTATAATTACTCTGTAATTTTTTTTTTAACTTAGCTGAAAGACTTCCAAATTGAAACCCAAACTTAGCCTAATAGTCAGTGTTTAAGTATAATTTTTTTTTTCTATCTTCTCTTAATATTCTATATTGCCAAAGTCATTATCAAAATTAAAGAATGGTCTTTAAGCTATCCATAAATCATTCAAATAGCCTGAATTCAGAAAAAAAAAAAAAAAAAAAAAAAAAAAAAAAAAAAAAAAACAAAAAAAAAAAAAAAAAAAAAAAAAAAAAAAAAAAAAAAAAAAAAAAAAAAAAAAAAAAAAAAAAAAAAAAGAAAAAAAAAAAAAAAAAAG
>Ga0099825_1001092_pt1 | contig 33374 bp, 13 predicted proteins | sample SiratroredBW_FD_76838 | JGI IMG/M metagenome (GOLD analysis project Ga0099825, IMG submission 76838) | Root nodule microbial communities of legume samples collected from California, USA - Siratro red BW | ecosystem: Host-associated > Plants > Roots > Nodule | place: USA: California | collected...
AGCTGATCCAATCATTTTCAAGGAGGTTTTGTCCTTAATATGACAACCATTAGAATAAAAAACAATCACACAAGACAAATTATCAATTAACTTTGCTACTGAAAGAAGGTTAAAAGTGAAGTTGGGAATATATAAAACATTATCTAAGACTTGATTGATAAAAACACTTCCAGAATAATTTGCAAAGACTTGATTTCCATTTGGTAATTTGACAGAGATATGATTAATTTGATGATATGAATTGAAATGACTCAAGGATGAACAAATATGATCAGTATCACCATTATCAATAATCCAGGAACTAAAGGAAGAGAGAAATTTATTACCAATGTGTGTTGTTGTGTTGGAAGGAATATCAGAGATTTGATTAGAGACATTGTCACTGGATTTAGACTGTTGTAAAAGGGTTAACAATGTTTGATACTGCTCCAGAGTAAAACCAATATGCTGAGAATATACCTCTGACCTTGAACCTTCATGATTCTGCTGATTATTATTAAACTTGAATTGAGGTGAAAACCATGCCTTCTATAGCACGTATCAATCACATGTCCTGTCTTTCTACAATGACTGCAACCATTAGAAGTATATCGTCTTCCAAAACTACTTCTGTTAGTATCATTCATTATTTTTGACTGATCGCCAAAAATTTGTCTCTCTTGGTGTGTACCAATAGAACAAACCATATGTTGCTGAGAACTAACATGATAAGGTGAAAAATATTGAGGGATCAATAATTTCGACCATGATAAATGTAGCAACCAGAGCTCTCAAATTAGGGCTCTGATACCATATTATGAAAATAAAGAGAAGAACAAAGATGAACAAAGGACATGAGAATAAAAATAATATTATGAAAATAAAGAGAAGAACAAAGATGAACAAAAGACATGAGAATGAATATATGCTCTCTGTTTTTCTGTGTATTTCATTTAAAATAAAGAACTGAATATATACAATTACTATACCCATTCTAGGTATAGCTAAATAAAGAAAACAAAATAAAATTATTACAATCTGATAATGTCATGAAAACAAATAAATAGAATTGATGATAATTTAATTATACCATAAAGACAAAATCAAATAATTAATTTCCTTTTAGAAACCTTGTATCCATGTCCTCTGAAACTTTTGAAAAGGAAGATTTGTTGGGAGATGGGAATATGGTAGATGATTTGAATCTGTCTTTGACATCACGGATTGTTTCGAAGCGATTAACTTCAATGAAGAAGAAGATGAGCTTCCAGACCTCAAAATAACATCAATTTCAAAGTAATAAAATAACATCAATTTCAAAGTCCATTACTGAGTATTTTAATGAAACTTCTGACTTCTTTTTCTTTCAAGCCTCCAAAGTTGGAAACTTCTTCCTATTTTATCTTTTATTTTGTTTCGTTTAGTTGTAGATGATTTTCTATCTTATGTTTTATCCGTAAAATTATGTTATCATCTTTAATTCTATCAATTAAACTGTGAAATATATATTGTATAATTGATCTATTAAATTTTTATAGATCCCAATACAATTTTTATAATTATAGTACCATTATATTTGTTTAATAATTTAAAAATAATTTATATGGAAAAATATTATAGTTATATATTAGTACTTAATAATAAATATTTTATTTTATTGAAATGTAATAATAATAATAGAATAAAACTTCATATTCTTTTAAACGTTCTATTTGTATATTGCATTATTAAAATTTCATAAAAGAATTCATACGATCATATCAACTATAAATTTGTGATTTTTTTTTTTGTAATTTGTTTTTTAACAGAAACTTACTATTTTATTTTTCAATTTCAATGGTGAGATAAATACGAGTTAAAAGCACAGATTTATCTAAAAAATTCTTCTCTATCTAGTATCTTTTTAAAATTTAGTTGAATATCTTTCAACAAATTTTATACAATTATTGGTATTGAAAATTTGTTGATTAAAATTATTTACAGTTTCTTTATTTTCAACTATTAATAGAAGAATATTTTTTTTTCAAAAAAAAAGTTCTGATATTTTATCCTTCTTTTTTTTATAATTTTTATTTTTATACTTTTTTGATTTAGAAATAATTTCATTTTTTTATTCGTATTATTTATTAAAATCAATTTATAAGACAATTAATGACAAGTAATTTTAAAGCAGCATATAATTTTAAAAACAAGTATAATATAATTAAAATTACTCCTAATTAAATCCATATATATTCTAAATATTGGATTATCAAATCCTAAATATCCAGTTATCATATCTTGTAATTGCCATTTAATGATTTAAATAAGGCTTCTAAATATCTTTTATTCATTTATTATCTATAATATTCAAATATCCTTCTAAATATCTTTTATTCATTTATTATCTATTATATTCAAATATCTACTCACAATGCTTTTATTCATTTATTGTCTATTATATTTCTGAAAGGCTTTCAGTGAGAATCTTCTGCAAGAAACACACTTTTTGTTGTTCCACACAAGCCTCGCTTCCCCAAAAGTCATCTTCAATTGGATCCAAAGGTTTAAGCTATTGAGCAAGAAAGTTTATCAATTATTTGAAGACAAAAGTAAATAAGTGACTCAAAATTCTTGAACTTGAAAAAGTGCTTGATAATCGGAGAGAAAAAAAAAAAGCAAAACAATGAAAATGTAAATAAATGTTATTTTTGATATTACTAGATAGTGGTGCTTCCCATTGTAGTTCATCCATTCGGTACAATTCCCGATATCAAAGAAAAGCTCTATAATATTCTTGATATTCTTTTTTCCCAACAAATTTTATCTTGGATAGCTAATTTCGACCATCTCCACGTTTTGAACACTGGCATCCACGTGGTGGTTCAGATGCCGGTGAGGACTCTTATGGTTGACGCGGCCACGACGACTCTGACTGTTCAAACGCCTGCTGAATTAATTATTTGATTAATATTATTTATTTAGTTATATAAAATAATATTTTTTATATAAAAGAATTTCTATAATTATACAGAATTATTTTTTATTCTATTTTATTAAAAAATAAAAAAGACTATATATGTTTTTGATTTTAGAACAGTTTGTATATACTATTTTTTTTTTATTTCAAAAAAGTCAAGAAAAATATAACTAATATATGATAATCAAAACTCTTCTTTATTTGAAGTTTTGATTTTTCTTATCTTTATATAATATGGCATTTTCATATATTATAATCAAATTAAATTAAAAACTCTAAATTAGAATTAAGTTAGTTTTTAATGAGATTTTTGTTGTTAAATAATAATCCTCAAAAATCTATTTAATTTAAATTTTAAATTTTCTTCTTGGTCGTGGTTGTGTGTTTGAGGTTGTTTTAGTGAAATGATTGAACAAATCTTGTTTCAGTGGATTGATTGAGCAAATTTTGATGGAAAGTATCTTATCTAAATCTTTACTTTTTTCTTATTTAGCTAATTTTTTTCTTAAGGGTAGAGTTTATGAAAAAATTCAGATTTTTTATTTTGGGTATATTGTTCAAGAATGAAACTTTTTCTTATTACAATCTTACCGTGTGAATTCATGAACCTTTATGTATCTGGATTAGTATTTTATCCTCATATATTGGACTTACATTTGGCGTAGGTAACCTGAAATTTGCCCATCGTTCAACACTTTAATTATTTTCCCTATACTATTATACCTGTCCAGTTTTAAATAGATTTCTGAACTAACCAATTATGTTCAAAATTTCTATATTTTTCTTCCTTCAATTGTGGAAGGGTTTTGCGTGAAAATGTACAGTGCCATGTAGTTATTTTTACTTTTTATTGTTTGGTTTATAATAAAAGGGTGATTTACTGTTTTACTTTTTAGAAATGATAAATATTTAATTAAAATGAAAATATTTATTATACTGAAAGCACATAAGGGTGCCTGTATTAAATGTTATTTTATTTAAAATTCGACATCTTAAGATTTTGACTTAGAAGTTTGATGTCTTTTGGTTTCCGTAGTTTTTTTTTTTAATAAAAACAAAATGTTGTTTTCTAATCTCTTTTATGTTATTGTTGATGATTAATTATATATTTATTGAGTATTTATAATGTAAATGTATTTTATAAATATTGTTAAATATTTTCATAATTGAGAGTTTGCCTGCACAGATAAAATATCAATTTTGTGAATATTGTTGGATTCTTATATAATTTTAATCTCACATTCTTAGACAAATTATATTAAGTGTACTATTTTATTGTTGAACATTATTGTTCTTATTGTTGCATTAAGATTTATATTAATAATAAACTTACCCTTTGATTTGTTTATTTTTAAGTAATTCTTGATGAATGGTTTATTATATTCTTAAGGTTTTCATTATCCTCTCAATATTAGCTTTAAGGATACGATAATGAAAGCTCAACAAACTCTATGGGTTAATTTGCTATTATTGATACGTTCTATTCTAGCTTTGCCTATGCAAATAGGTTTCTTGATCAAGTTGAACGTAACTAATTATGAGGACTGAGTGAGAAGTTTTCTGAATCTTAGTATTCTCATAATAATTGTAAAATTGCACAAATAGAAAAAGATTTCTTATGCTTCCGCTATTGACAGTCTTATATATGTTCAAGCTTACACACACATCGTGATATTGCTTTTGTTGTTAATGTCCTTGAACGATACTTGATCATATTCCCACAAAGTTTATAATTGCAGATCCCTTAACTAAGGAATTGACTATTAAAGTCTTTGTTGAGCATGCAACCCGGATGGGTATAATGAGATCTTTTGACATTTAGTGGGAGTTTTCTTTCATGTATATGTACTTCTTATTTTGAACCTCATTATTGTATTGTCGTACCTATTGAAATGTTTGACAATAATAATTATTTATTATTGTGACAACAATTATTTTATATTGTTATATTTTGTTTATTATAATTTGCGCAATTGTTGTTATGGCATAATTTTGAGACATTTTGGACCCCGTCTCAAATTGTTATTGTGGCGAGATTGTTTTAATCTCATATAGCATCTTGGGCAGATGATTGGGGTATATGATTGTGTATTTTGTATTGCCATATTTTGTTTATTATGATTTGCGCAATTGATGTTATGGCATAATTTTGAGACATTTTGGACCCAGTCTCAAATTGTTATTGTAGTGAGATTGTTTTAATCTCATATAACATCTTGGGCGGATGATTGAGACATAATTATATATTTCAAATTTATAAAGGTCACTAAAATGTAGGTGTTTCATTTCTGTATGATATCATCACTCCTTCGAGTGTGTATGCAGATATTTCATTTTGGATCTTTTAGTTATAATTGTTGTAATATTTTGATATTTTATTGTGGTCATATGTTGTGAATTGTTCTGGATTAATTTTCAATATTGTGATCTAATATTTATGTTATCCAAGTGGGAGATTGTTAGATTAATTATTTTGTGGACATATATAAATTAGTAATTTTTCTAGATTAATTTATTTACCAAAATATTATGTAGCCATTATTGTTATTATTTATTTTATTGTTATTATTTTTTTGGTTATATAAAATAATAATATTTATATTGTGTGAATATTTATTGAGTCAGCTGATAATAGGTGGATTGAGCCCATTATTAATTAATAATATATAGAAGAGCTCTTACAACTACTTATTCTACCTTATTAAAGAATAAAAAAGACAGTTCTCTATATAAACTTATGACCTTGGAACACTTTGTACACACTCTTCCTTCTTATTCTTTGTGGAGAGGTCATTGATCAGGAAGGACAAAACTAACAGATGATGAATCAAAGCTCTTCTTTATTTCAGGTTTTGATTCTTCTTACTTTTATATAATATTACATTCTCATATGTCATAATTAGATTAAATTGAAAACTGTAATGTTATTTCTTTCACTCTCACGAGGTTGCAAGTTTATTCTGTGACAGTGAATCGGCTAGACAAATTGCTCATAACAACAGTTTTCATGAACGTACTAAGCATATTTTGATTGATTGTCATGTGGTGAGAGAAAAGCTTGAACAACAATTGTTTCATCTTCTCCCTATTCGATCTATGAAACAACCTGCGAACATATTTACAAAAACTTTTGATCATGAGGTTTTTCGAAGACTTGTTTCCAAGCTGGAAATATTCTGCTTCTTTTTCTCTTCTTCTTTCTTGTTTCTTCGTGTTCTTGGTTTCTTATTCTTGTTTCTTCTTTCTTGCTTTTTCTTTTTCTTCATTCTTCTTTTTTACTTTTTCTTTGTGCCTTCTTCTTTCTTACTTCTTTTCTTTTTCTTCTTCTTTATTCTTCTTTCTTTCCTCTTCTTTATAACTTTTTATTTTTCTTGTTTCATCTTTATTGCTTATTCTTTCTTGTTTCTTATTGTTTTTTCTTGCTTTTTTTTTATTTTTTTTTCTTGTTTCTTTCTTTTCTTGCTTTTTCTTTCATTCTTTCTTATTTATTGTATTTTTTTTCTTGTTCTTCTTTCTTCATTTTTTCTTCTTGGTGGGTCTGATGGTTGGGATGCGGGCAGAGAATCTAGGGTTGGCCATGCAGCATGTGCAGTTAAACGTTGAATTGGAAGAGTCGGTGGCAAATAAAGAGAAAGAGGCATCGACGACGCTAAGGAAAAGGGATGTGTTGGTGAAGAAGGTAAAGTTAATTAAAGTTGGAGGTGATAGCATCACCTTGACATGGAAGACTTGACAGTAGAAAGATTGGTCTTCCAGTTGCCTTTAAGGCATACGGAATTGTGTGACTGTATACTTCTAAAGGATTGTTTACTTTTAGAGAACCTGAGATCGACATGTTCGTTGAAAGTGACTCTTCCCGAGCTGTCCAGAATAACGAGAGATATATGTGAGTTCGTTTCCTTGATTCTTCTATGATAATACAACTTTCTAAATAGAAACTGTCTTTCATATTAATGACACACTTTTAATTTATTGAATTTAGAGATGACAATTGAATTTAGAGATGTTATTTTTTTTCTTTCACTAAATAAATGACTTGAGACAGTCTTCTAATAAAGGAGATTAACGTCAAAATTAAAGTGGATTTCATCATTTTTAATTAATCCTTGGAATATTTTTTCTGATAAGTTTGTTGAAAAAATTTAAACTATAAATTGATTTTTAAATATTTTATATTAATTATAAGTTGATTTTTAATTAAATTTTAGTATTTGCAGTGTAAAAAAGTTAGATCCAATATAAGGTGTCTCATTGGACCAATATGTTATAATCCAAATTTGGTCTCATCTAATATTTTTCGACATAGATCTGATTTAAATTGATCATGTATCGAGACTAAATTAACATGATCTCAAATCAACTTGAAGTAAATTTGATTCGATTCCATCTAACATTGTTCGACTCACGTTCAATTATGAACTTTTTAATTTATGAAAGTCACTCATAAAAATATGACAATCAGTGACACTTGTTTATGTAAAAGTAGATGAATAACAAATATAAAAAAGTAATTGAAGTAGTGATATTTATAGGATGTGCTATTTTTTTAAATTGGAGAATTCTTTTAAAGTGTGTCATTAATATGAAACACAGTATTATCGTAGAAAGAAACTCACATGTCAATTGCCATATCTCGTTATTCTGGACAGCTACTCGAAGAGTCGCATGTCAATATCAGGTTTTCTGGAAGCAAACAATCCTTTAGAAGGAAATCGTCAGACAATTCTGTATGTCTTAAAAGGCAATTGAAAGACCAATTTTTCTATCGTCAAGTCTTCCATGTCAAGGCTGCATAAAAATACGATCACCTTCACGTTTAATTATTTCACCTTTACCAACACATCCTTCTTCTTCAGCGCCGTCGATGCCTCTTTCTTTTTATTTGCCACCAGCTCTTCCGATTCTACTAACTGCATATGCTCCATCGCCAACACCAGACTCTCTGTCCCCATCCCAACCACCGGATTACAATGCGCCGGCATCTGAACCACCGGAGTTCTCTCCGGTGCATGAAACGGTGGATTAATCGTCGGCACCTGAACCAGCGGAGTACTCGCTGCCATTGGAATCATCTGTTGCCTTGGCAGCATCGGAACCATCGGAGTCGTGGGAGGCATTGGCTGCATTATATGGTATAAAGTGAGTTGCGGCAACGGCAGAATGATTTAGATATTGGGTTGAAGAGCAAAACGAAAGCGGGAGCCGGGTAGATGCCAGTTTTCAAAACCTGGAGATGGTCTTCGAGAAATTGGCCATCCAAGAATATTTGTTGGAAAAGAGGAATATCAAGAATTTTTTTAAACTTTTCTTTGCATTAGATTTGTTATAACTAGTTTAACCAGTTCGGTTAACCTACACACAGCAGAAGACCCTTATAAAATAAAGATTCTCATAGTTGTATCATGTATGAAAAATACATTACAGTAAATTTGAGATTCAAGTTTTACCTCATCTCTCTTCCGCTTATTTTCTCTTTAGCTTCTTTTCGGGACGGTTCCTTGCCTTCATTTCTGGCTTTTCTCCGTGTCTTGACGATCCCACCAGTGAAGTTTATTCTCTTCACGAGCACTGAATTTTTGTAAGAAGAAAACTTGATTTGATATTGCTTTTTGTGTTTGAACCCTAGCAGAGAACGTGAGACATTTCTTTGGATAGGTGAGGTGTAAAAAGATATCTACAGTAAAATCCTACGGTGATGCTTTCTTGGGCTTTTTGTTGATGGACTTGAATTTTATTACTTTGATATCGCGGATAGAATCGAAACGAAAATATTAGTTTCACATTGGATACTGTTTTATATTAATAAAATATTATATATTAATAAAATAATAATATTTTATAATGTTAAAGGGGTGTAAAATGTAATAATAGTATTAAAGTATCACCATATTAATTGAAATTGAAAGCCACGCGTCTGTGGAAATATCAACACGTTCATTCCCTTTTTTCCTTTCAATAATTTCAAACACTTTCACATACAATTTACTCATTTATTTACATTTCTTAACGGTTTAATTAACTAAAACAAGTAATTTTTACATAGCTGAATTAATATAACTGAATTAGATTTTTTTTTTTCTAAAACAAGGAAGAATAAATATAATATTAATGTAAGCAACTAAAAAAGAATAAATATAATATTAATGTAAGCAACTAAGGAATGCCTCTACCCGATTACAAAAGGGATATGTATCTACAACAATCAGAGATAGCGTTGATAGAGCCACAATAATACATCAAGAGCAAACTAAATTCAAGCTCTACCACTTTTGTCAAGAATTCTACATTAACCGAACAACAGACACAATCAATTATACACTTTGCTTTGTTTTTGCATTTATTGATTCTGTCAACTTTTTGTTACAGTGTGTACCCTCCGTCAACCCACATTCCATATTCTATACTCTAGATCCTTTCATTATGAGTATCAATCCACCAATCCCTTGCTTTGACACCTTCGTTTCCTGTATTTGAAATTTCATTGTAGTCTGACATTATTCCTCTTGCAGTTCCCATTTCACCCATTGTTCTCCTTCTCAATATCCTCTTACAATTCCAATTCACCTGCGCTTACCTGCACAAGAAACAAAACACCAAAACCTCACTACCTAATATGCCCTCCTACCCGACTCCCTGTACTTGTCTCATAATTATAACGGAACTCTACCTATTATTAGTCCATCAACCTCTGCCACATATAGTTGAAATCTAAATATATTCTAGACATTGAACAGGGCAAAGGTATTACCAGTTATATAATTATTCTGGAAGGGTCATTAAATGTATAAAGATTTGGACAGCACTCAAGTGTTTATTTTTAAACACTTTATCTTTTTATTTATAAATTTTGTCCAAGATCACACTTTAATATGCTATGACAAAAATTTCCCTACATCAACTATCGCACAGCTGAACACTATTATTTCGATATTTCTAAATTTCTCAACTATTGTTAGTTTCACACAGTGTTCACCTTTTTACTGTACCAAATCAAATTGAAATTCATAAAATAAACCCCTGTTGTATTTGGTCTAACAATTTCTATACCTATCTACCTATCTAGTTAGCTGTTATTCATTTTAAATGATTAATTATTCAGTTATTCAATTTAAAGTATTAGTCTGTTAGAAAGAATTTTTATTACCTTTTTATAGTATTATTAGTTTTATGTTTCAACTCGTGGATATTAACTCTACAAGCCATAAATCTTAGTTAAATTTATTTATAATATTCATTTTATTACAAGGGATCTATTTTTGTTCCTTGACTATAAGCTGAACTCTCCGTGTTTTTTGTTTATTGTTTTACATTATCATGATATCAGGTTGATTTTTCTCGAGTTACAACCCTCAAAATGGTAGCATTGTAAGGTAAGTGATCAACAATGTCAGATTGTTTTATCTAACAATTTGAAAGAACCCACAAGAACGCGATAGCTTAAATATATTATATTAAAAATAGACTTTTGTTTTAATTGATAATACATTCTTTTATTAAAAATTTATGCATCAATTTATGCCATCTTCACTCTGACTATGTTATGCCTTATATTATATGAATTATAGAACAAATATATTAAAATATTAAAAAGAATAAAAGTAAGAAAATATCAACTCTTAAAAACTATTTTTTTTTTCTTTTACAAACAACTATGGCATCCTAACTTTTTTTACTGTGAATAAAAATATGGATGAGGGACGTTAATATCTTGTTGAATATAAATAAATATTTTGTAAATATCAAACTTTAAAATGAATAATTGAAAATTTAATATAATTATTTTTTAATAAAATGGTAAACACAAACAATAAAAGTTTTGCTTGCTTTTAAAGAGATAAAATAAATATACTTTAAAATTATATATAAATAATGTATATTAAAAGTATCTATTTTAGGATGGACGTATACACATAATTAGTTCTTGAACTCAAATTTAGTTTGAAAATCACTATTTCATTTAACAGGTTCATTTATAGTCTTTCTATATAAATTATGAAGATAACTCTTATACATTCTTAATTTAGTTTTCACGGTAACTGTGACCGGCTACCCTCGATTCGATTCGATCATGTTCTACCAATTACTTGGTTCGGATTCAAAGAAACTTTTGACACATTCAAATTAAGGAAATTAAAGTTGATATAAACCATTCTAAAATTTGTAATACATTTTTTTTTGTCGTTTCATGTTTTATTGTATAGTTTTTTTTTTATCACCATTGGTTCATTTGCGTTTTTATTTTTATTTTATCTTCTTTTATCTTTTCTGAGAAAATATCCTAACTGTTCTCGATAATAATAATTCATATTCAAGGGAAGTTTGGTAAAACAAAATAAGTTTTCTAGGAATCTAAAGATAAACAAGTACCATTGTATCTTATAAAATGTAAGATTCCTAAAAACAATGTTTTTCTAATGGTTTCAATGATAGACAAGAGTCTAACTTTTAAGTTAAAAGGAAACTTTTACTGAAAAAAGAAATGATGTCAATTTTATTAAATCAAGTAATGAATGAAAAAAGATTTTAATGAAAATGAATTTTAATTCTTTAATTTCTACAAACGCTTAAATAAATTCTTAGTAAAAATGTTGAGAATGTAATCCTCACTAATATTATAATTTTTTTTAACTGTAGAAAATAAAATTAATAAAAGCACTTAAAAAATATTCTAATCTTAATACAAAAAATATAATACAAATAAATATTTCTACTCCTACACACACAAATACTCAATTAGAACGAAAAGTCTAAATACAATGTTAATGCATTTAGTATACAAACAAAAATTCTATTCACCCTTAGAATATTAGTTTATGATAACACAAAACTTCTTCGAGAATAGACAAAATAGTTATTTTTTGACGATAGTTCCACTTCATTGATAAGCTTTTATGATTATAGGTATAAATTCAATAAAAAAATAGTTTATTTATTAACTATACTTTGACTTCATTGATAAATGTTTTATGGTTATATTATAAATAAAGTGAAAAATTATTTATACCCTTTTTCCGTTTCTTTTTCAATGTCTCTCTCCTTGTCATTGATACATTTTGTATTTCTTTTTCAATGCTTTTATATTTTCTCTTCTTTCAAATTTAACTTAATTTTTAAGAAAAAAAACTCTTTGTACAATAAAACACAAATTTAAACTGAATTAATAATAAAAACAATCGATCTAATTAATAACAAAATCAATTCAAATATACCTAGAATGAAACTATCACTCACATAATTCCTCGAAAAACTATCTTTCTACTGTGAAGTATTTCAGAGCCAACAGAGCCTGCATCACATTGTCTATCTTCTCCTCTAGCATCAGCAACGGTTATCCCACTTCGTTTGCATACTATCACCTCCACGTTTAATTATATTTAACTGCATAGCATCCCAACCACCGGATTACACTACGGCATGAGACTCACCATTCTTCTCTCCGTCGCCCGAGCCACCGTAGCACTCGCCGGCAACTGAAGCGCCAGATTTCTCCGGGGCGTTTGAACCGTCAGAGTCTTCATGGGCGCTTGAATCATCAGAGTCCTCGCCGGCATCTAAAGTACCGGAGTTCTCTCCGGCACCTGAACCAGCGGAGTACTCGTCGGCATTGGGGCATCGGTGGAGGTGGCAGTTGGGGCAACTGGCGCAATGTTTTTTTGACATTGAGTTGAAGAGCAAAACGAATGCGGGAACCGGGTGGTGATGGTCTTTGAGAAATTGGTATATCAAGATAAATCTTGAATATCAAGATTTGTTGGATGAACCGCAGTCTTGCAATTTGTTCTGCACTTTTCCCGCCGTTGTCCTTTTTCCCTCCGTTGAATAAAAAATATTTAAAGTCCTGCTCGATTTGAAAAAATAAAAATAAAATGCATTTAGGATATCATCATTTTTCATCCGACTTAATTCAATTCTATAATTTTTTTAAAATTTATCTATTTCAATATTTTCTATCCTGATTGTTTTGTAAAATTATATAAAAAGGAATTTCCCAATCTAAGGTATATTTCTATCCTGATTGTTTTGTAAAATTACATAAAAAAAGAATTTCCGAATGTGTAAGGTACATGCAGTATAGGTATTGAATAAGGTGGTGATATTTTAAGATTACTCCTCACGTTCCACCTCCATTTCAGACCATATATATTATTATTTTATTTATATATAATATTTTATTAGTAGAAAACACTCTAAAATGGAAGTCATCTGTAAACAACTGTGAAACTAATATTTTCCTGTTGAATATGCAGGAGGTGAAGTAGGAATCTCGTATGAAATATGTTAGGAAGAAAATGTCAAAATATCCTAAAATCCTATAACCCTTTAGTTAGTACTTATGGAATAGTTGAAATACATGCTTCCTATTTAATATAATTTTTTTCAATAAAGAAATAAAATATGTTTTTCAAACTCTTCTCTTTTCAAATTTATTGTTTATAATTGTGTCAGGATCCCAAAAATTATTTATTGTTTAACAAAAGCACCACACCTAAGTAACAAACAAAGAATCTGTTATTCGATACGAACTGATACTCACATGCTTGAAGGCGTGGTTTCTTCCCAAGAAAAGGATAATACTCAGGGCCTGATTCATCAGAAACGTATTCAGGGGTGATTTCAATGATGTCCCCGTCTTTAATCCCGTACCAGTTAAACGCATGAGTTTCAGCCATCACATGGCCATTCTTGTCAGTGAAAAAATAAGGACAATTTTCAGGAAGAACATGCTTGTGAGACTTCTCCAACTCGTACCTCAAATCTTCCACTTTATTAAATAAATTCACCTCGATCATCATCTTTTGAGTTCCGTCCTTGGAAACCACCATAATTCTCACCATCTTTGCCCCCACACCACCATCAGCCGGAAAAGTAAACTTCGGTGGTGATTTTCCATGCACGTAAACAACTGACATATTTAGCATCCCGCAATCTCGAAGCGAAAATTGGTCACGCAATTCCTCACCTGATTTTATCCGCACCGACATCTCTTTTAGGTTTAGGTTTTTAGGTTTTTTCATTCTGTAAATCCTTTCCTTCAGCTGCAGAACGGTGTCGTCCAGATCCATCTCTAAGAAGAAAGGCCTCACACTGTACGCAACTATTTTCACCATTAACTTGACTATAGCCGGTGGCGTTGGCAGAAGCGGTGGCGGAGCCGGTTTAAACTCTGGATTCATGGGCGGCAACCCATTCGTTGAATCCTCTTCGAAATACAACGGCGGTAATGTGGTCTCCGATGGCGCGGCAAAAATACTAAACAGCAACCCTTCTAGCTCGCCTCTATTTGATGCCGGCTTTTCCGCAATCCACTGCAGGATATCTCCGTAGTCATTTTTGTTTAGCGGCGATGGAAACTGCTGCGGCAACGTCACGGCGGTGTTGGCGAAATATTCCTGGTCAACGAGAAGTTTCAGACGAGACTGCTGAGAGATATGAGTGTGAAAGATGACGTCGTCGTTTTGAAGGATTTGACCGTTGAAAATGATCGTTTGGGAAGAAGCGGGAATGGCCTTATACTTCTGCACTTTCTGTTTGATCTCAAGAAACGAGTCAAATAAACCCACTTCAATACAGAATGTTCTCTCATCCTCCAAAACAAAAGTTAAATCCATCTCACCCTTTTGAGAGAATCAGGAATGTTCTTTCCTATTTATAAACTTTTGGATCAAACCAATCTAATAAATTTAACTGAATAACTGAAACAAATACAAACCTTACCCATCCCATTGAAATTTTGGTTTTGAAAAGATACTCAATTAATTTCAAATTTAGTTATACGTACTGGACTAAATTTATTAATAATATAAACTTTGAACCTATACTTTCATTAATTATATAATAACTTATAGCTACTTTTTTTTGACATTATAAACGAATAATATTTCATGTTTATAATATATTTGATTATTTATTTAAATCTGTCTAAAGAAACAAGATTGAACTTAAAATTTTACCCAATCTGAACTTATAAGTAGATAGTCTTATTCAAATCAATCTTAATACTAATGTTTATATTCATTGCAAATTCAAATTAAAAGTCTTGCAAGATTTATTTGATTTCATAATATTAAATATAATTCGCAATTTAATATACATTTTGATCAAGATACAAATTATTTTATGTATCAAATTATTTTCAAATTTATAAATAAAGTAATGATTATACTAACATATAGTAAAAGTATTAAGTTAATAAAATTTGAACCTTGTAAATTTTTTTAAAATATTATTTTATTATTATTGTAAATAATTTATTCAGTTAATAATATAATGTATTATTATAAGTATTGATTAACAATCAGACAGTACTCTTAGGTTTGTTTAGATTTGATACTAATAAATTGTGGACAAATTATTTATATATTACATTTTTAGAAGGTAGTTAAGATTTTAAATTGGTTTTGACTATCTTTCCAAGCCAAACATGATCAAGTTAGGCTGAGACTTATGAAATAACTCGTTGCCAGAGAATATGGAAGCTTAAGTGGACAATGTCAAATCTCATATTTTTTCTCATAATCCAATTTAAACTGTTAATAGAAGAAGAAGCAAAATATTAAGTTTGGTTGACACAAGCACAATATTAAGTTTGATAAGTGAATTAGTTTTAGTTTTACAAAGTCGTTAGTATAATTGAATTAGATTTTTATTAGTGAAACTGAATTACAGTTGTTATTCAGTTTAAATGTTATTCCTGTTAATATGTTAAAATAAGTTTTTATTATATTTTTTTCTAGTATTATTAGTTTTATGTTTCAATTTGTAATTTGTTAATATGTTAAAATAAGGTTTTTATTATTTTTTTTCTAGTATTATTAGTTTTATGTTTCAACTTGTGGGTATTAATTTTATGAGTCATTAATATTAGTTATTGAAGGAATCTATTTTTATATTTTAGTGTGGGATGAAACTCTGTATTTCTCATTTTATAGTGCTGTAATTTTTGTTTTATAATAATATCATGTTGATCTTTCTCTAACTACAGTTTAAAAAATCGTAACACTGTATTGTTTTATCACACAATGTAAGAGAACCACAATACCAATGTTTTATCAGACAAGGTGAGAGAACCACAAGAATGCAAGAGATTAAATATATAATGATAAAAATGAACAATTTTTAATTAATAATACATTCTTTTATTAAAAATTTATGCAACAATTTACACCATCTTCCCTAGGATTATGTTATGTCTTCTATTATATGATTTATAGAAAAAATATACTAAAATATAAAAGAATAAAAAGTAAAATAAATCAACTCTTAAAAAATGCTTTTCTTTTAAAAAACCTGTGTCATCCTAACTTTTTTAGAATCACAATTCAGAATTCAAAGAAACTGGTCTAAAGTAAGCAGAATACTCATATAATATTATCTTTCGTAACAGTTTAGGAATAATCCTTTAAGAAATTGGCTTAGACAGAATACTCATATAATATTATTTTTCATATCAGTTTAGGGATGAATCCCTTCAAGATACTATATGAAAGAGACCTGTCTACTTTAACCAGATAGGATGTTGATGACTCATATCCTCCTTCAATCAAGGAGTTATTGTAAAAAAGAAACGTTATGCTCGATTAATTGAAGAAAAAAACATTTAGAAAGAGCAAAGATACATATGAAGAAACAAGTTTAAGAACAAAAGATATTTAGAGTTTGCTATAGATGATTTGGTTTTGGTTAAGTTACAACCATACTGACCATATTCATTGGCTTTGATGAACAATCAGAAGCTGGAAATGAGATATTAAACGTTTGAGATAATTGAGAAAATTGGGACAGTGACTTATAAATTCAAATTATCCCTTATTGAAATACACCCTATGTTTTAGGTTTCAGCCTTGAAACCATTTACAGGAGATGTATCGCAACCTTATCATTCTCGCTATTAACAATTGAAAAAGACTCTTTACTTCAACCAACAAAAGTGATGGACTGTTGGGTGATTTTAAAAGATGGACAGCAGATATCGCAGGTGTCATGCCTGAAACAGAAGTCACTTGGAAAGATATAACAGTCATACAAAAGCATTACCTTAATTTCAACCTTGAGAACAAGGTTGGATTCAATGGAGGAGAAATTGTAAAGGACTCAAGTAGCAAAGAGGAAGAATCAAAGTGGATTAGAGGCAAAAGACACCTGACACATGCAACAAAAGTTTGGGACACCTAAGAGTGTTAGAGTGTATGTGTGAGAGAGAATATGGGATGACTAGGGGATTTAAGATAGTAGAGGTAGAGAAAAAGAGGGACAATATGTATGTAACCTAATGTTCTGTAGCTTATGATTCTCCCTAGGTCATAGCTATTACTCTTGAGAATAATTTTCATTTTCTATTGTGATATTTTCTCTAATATTGCGTTGTTGATTATACGTTTATCAGTTATCTAGTTACATTTGTGAGAGATCTAGTTACATTACATGTGGTTGAGTCAACTTTTTCTTGCACAGTTATGTGAGAGAAGCAACCAGGATCACGACGGGGAGATCTTAAAATTATTTTTAAAAATATTTCAATTAAAAAATGGAGTCGCCACTATAGCTTATTTTGGGAAAACTATAGAAAAACAAAAAAAATAAAAATTCTTACAAACCAGATTCAAGATTCGGGAGTCGGGTTACGTGTGGGAAAAGTGGGAAGGTATTAGAAAAGTGGGGAAGGTATTAGCACCACAACGCCCGTGTTAAGATGGTACCTTTAATTAAATGAATAGAAATAAGTGTGACTTTATAAAATATTATTTTTCCTTAAAAATAGTAATTACAACAAATAAGAAAAAATATATATTTAAAAAAATGCAGACTAAGAATGAACAATAAGCAAATAAATAATAAGAAAGAAAAATTTTATTTTTTTAACCCGACAAAGATTGAACTTTGGTCCTACTTATTTCCAAAAGAAAATCAGATATCAAGTAGTTCTAATTTTAAAAATTGATTGATATTTGATATTTTTTATTTTTCAAAATTTCATTTAATCTTGGTTTTTTAAAGAAAAAATTTATATTTGTTAATTGTTAAAATTTTATTAAAACGGTTAATTAAATACTTTTTTTATTTTTGAAAATGTTATATATATATATATATTAATTATTTTTAAAATTATTTTAAATCTAATATTTTATTTTTAAAAGTCTATGTTTATAAATAGGGGCTTCTTTATTTTTTATTCTTTTTCCTAACTTATTCTTGTTTTGTTATTAAAAAAACATATATAATATAAAAACAGGGAGATTAATTAAAAATAAACAATGAAACTACGTGACATAGAAATTCTCATCACCATAACTATCCAAAGAAAAAAAGAAAAACAAATATAATATAAATATAATTATTTATTATTAAGATTAAAAAACTTAATAAATCCTAAATATCTAGGAGCACCTAGTGCCACAAACCTACCAAAACTTTTCTTCTCTTTTTTAATATCCTAGTGTCCTCTATAGACACGTGGCATCATTTTCTAATTTGTCCCTTTTCATTTCTTCATTCACGAGACAAATGAGCTAAATCCCAAATGAGCTAAATCCGCATTACACGTTGTCTTGAGTTTGGTTCATGTTTTTTAGGGCGGATTGGCTCATGTTTCAGAATGGGAATGGTCTTGGTTTTTGTTTTTATTTGATTCAGGTTGGTTTGAGTTAGATTAGTTTCTAAACTTTGTTTGAGTTTAGAGATTTTTATTTTGGTTTGAGTTTTTCTGACTATAGGCTAATTATATCTAATTGTTACTCTATTTTTCTTATTGGGGTCTACTAACAGTGCTAGCAGCAGCCACGTCAACAATACTAGTTGTGTAAAAATATAACAATTAGATAATCTCAGGATGGGTGCGGTAACAGCAACCATATACCGCACTCATATCAAACACTTACCATATACCGCACCCATATCAAACACCTACAACAATCATCTCGCAGGTATAATAATTTATTATGATCATTAAAATTAATTTAACAATGTTTGCAAACTAATTACTCAATACAGTTTAAACAAAACACAACAAATACAGATGAAAATATATAAAAGAGCATAATCAGATGAAAATATATAAAAGAGCATAATCGGGACAAAATTAAAGTAAAAAGAACACGAACCTGTTGAACTCTGCTTCTTTTCTTTTTTTGATTTCTACTAGACTCTTAGATTTTTTATATGTCTATCTATGTATTCTTTGTATCTCTCAATTTCTATATATCCCCTCCCCTTGAAAATAAATCAGTCCTTTTTTATATTTTATTTATTAATTCCTTCATCTTCCTCCATAACACTCTCAATCATGATTCTTAATTAAGAATCAATTATTCCGTATTAACTTCCTTTGGTTTAAGACTGTATGATTACATTTCATGAAGAAAAGGAAAAGGGCAATAAAAAAATGAATAGTCACTGAACATGAGTAATAAAAAGGCTATGAGAGTTAAATGTCAAAAACATTATAGTTAAATGTCAAAAGTATTATTAGTTAAATGTCAAAAGCATGATTACTAAATGTTACTAGTTAAATGTTGAAAGCATGATTACCTAAATGTGATAAGTTGAGAAAGTAAAAAGCTGACAGACACTAATTAAATTAAAAGGTACTAAAGTTACATAGGGACTTGAATGGGCAATGTAGTTCTATGGACCTTATGGCTTACGTGGCAAGCACAATTATTAGATAAATGAGGTGTAAACAGTAACTTTTTTTATTTCTAATACCGTATTAGTAAATTAGGCTTCAGAAAACATCTTTTACTTTTATTTTTATCAAAGTGAATCAGAATTTCTTTTATAAATGAACCTCCCTATTCAATTAGGCTCATTTAATTTTTCTATTCTGACCCAACACCTTTTCTTTTTTATTTTATCATTTTTTTATCAATTTCATTTTATCTTATTTTTTATTATTATTTAATCAAACTTTACTTATAAAATCAAAGTTCTTTTTATTATTTATTTTAAATGGAAAAGAAACTAAATAACACATTAAAAAATTTAAATTTCTTATATTTATTATTTTATTTTATTTTATTTCTTTTTTTATTTATAAAAATAATTTTTATTTGTACGGACGAAATTGGATGTTTGACGGCCATGAATGACAACTTATGTAAATTAGAATTGAGAGAGATTTTGATAAGGTAATGCATTATAATTAACCAGTAAATTTTTTTGTGAATTTTTAATAAATTTAGTAGATATTAGTCCGGTATACATGAAATCACTACTCTACATAAAAAGTACATTGGAAAAATATTTTATAAATGTTTATAACATTTTGGGTAGATAGCATACTATAGTATATTATTTATTTTTTTAATGATTTATATATTCGTTGACAATATATTAGTGACGGTTTTAATTTTAAATCTATGGTTAAAAGTTTATCATTGTAAAATTCGGTGACTGTTATTTACCAGTAGTTCATATGATATTAACTTTATAAAATTTGACTTAGAAAAAGAGTCCGTGGGCCCTTTTTTTCCTACAATCACTTAATAATAATCATGGAAAGTTTTAAGACCTACAAGTAAATTAAAAATGATTTTTTTATAAAAATTAATACAATAATTAAATTTATAATATTTATATTTAAAATTTATTTTTTGAATTTTTATAATATAAAATTATCTATAAAATTATTATAATTAATTTTATTTAAAATTTATTTTGCAATAGACAAAAAAACTAATCTTTTTCATCTTGGTTTAGATATTAATGATTTTAAATAATATTTTATTAGTTTAAGTTTTGAAAAACTCTTTTAAATGAATTTATACTAGAATTGTTAATATTATTTCTATATGTTATATATATTTTTGAAAAAGAATTTATTTTTTATATAATTAATAATCTCAATTGATTTATCATTTTCTAATATTATAATCTCCTTTAAGATATTTAATTCTGAAATAAATTGAAGTCATAAAAATTCAACAAATTATCATTTTTTAAATTTTTTTAAGGTGTAGGCATTTTTTCTTTAATGGGAGAATATTGATATGGAATTAAGAGATTTGCTAGTAGAAGAAGACCCTCTTTGATGATTGATATAGATTTTTCAAAGGACAAATGTTCTAGATACTTTTCTGCATCATATTATATTCAATGGCATATACAAGGTTTTCTACTAATAAGTCTCTTATTTCTTTTATTTATTTTTATAAATTCATCAATAGTCCCTTTTTGTGATTCAATAAAAAGCTCAACTTTTTTTCTTGAAGTTTTGAATAACTTGATTCATTCTTCTAGTTGACATATTTGTATATTTTTATATAAAATTAAAAACTATAATATATATAACACTGAATATAACTTATACGTATATAAAATGAGACTAAGTTGAAAAAAAAAAAAAGATCTGATTGTCAAAACAATAAACTTGATCGTATTATCTTGTCTTGCAGTCTCAAGTATCCTTTATCTTTCCCCTTGTCCTTTGGTAAGCGTTTAAATCTAATTTATAAATTTTAAATATTTATTGCTCTTCCTTTAATCTAATTTATAAATTTTAAATTTTATTGCTCTTCCTTTAATCTTCATATATTATTTTGAAATTAATTAATCAATAATAAAAAATAAAATGATTCTGAGATCAATTCATCAATCTGTTATTGACTTTTAGTTGATATTGATGGGCAAAAGTCAACACAAACTCTAATTTCTTAATATATTGCTCAAAGCTTTCAAATAGAAACACATGCATAAATGCACAATATGAAAAAGTAAAACAAATTTGGAACTGGAAACTGGATAATGGTTTAATCACAATTAAAACTCAGAAAAAAGAAGATAAATTAAAAAGTTAGATAAAGAAAGAAGAGAAGTGAAAAAGTCTAACAAAGAAAAGATATGAGATATAAATAAATGATGAAAATATGATGTAATAGTAGAAAGAAATAAAAAATTAGAAAGTTTTAATATTTAAGATTCCTTGACTATTCAATATTTTTTAAAACATATTACAAATATATTAGGATAAAGTTTTAAAATATTATTCATTAAATAATATTTATATATTTATAGTATTAATATAAAGTTAAAATTATTAAAAGAATATTTATAATTATAATATAAATTTAAGATCAGTTAAAATATTTTATATTTTTTAAATTTATTTTTAAATGTAATTTTAAACTTAAATATTTTTTAATTTAATAATAATATATTAGTATTAATTTTTTTTTAAAAAATTTGATATTTAAAGCCGCTACTTTACTTGCTTATACCTTAAAGTCCTTCCCGCATAACCATTATACTAATGCTACTATTAAACATATAAGTCATGAAAAGAAAAAAAGGATACTACTTGAAAGGTGCGATAAGTTAACCCACAAAGAAACATATGTGAAATATAAACCATGCTAATGCGTAAGGATTAGAATTTAAAATCATCAGAGGTTGAGAAAAGTTTTAGTTAAATAAATCATGACCAATATAACTATAAAAATGTAAAAGCTAAACCCGTTTCAATATCAAATTAAGAAAAGCTGTTTGCAAAATGCATGCCTGTATTAACTTAATATGAACGAATGTGACAGGAGCTTAGAAATTTTTATTTGAAAGTGTGATACCCTTCATATTATTACAAGTCTATTATGATGACGACAAACAAACTAACATCCTCGAAGCTAGTTTAACTAACTAACCAGACCTAACTAACTAACTCTGCACTCAAATTTTGTCATTTAATACAACTGATTTTCATGCATGCATCCATTACTTCTTCAGCATCTTCAAAACTGTGTAAAGAAAAAGGAAAGGACTGTTATTCATGAGGGTTGATTACAAGGGTGTCACCCTCTTTAATCCGTAAACGTATAAACGAGAATCTTTCAGGTGCAGGGATGTCATTGAAGGTAAAAAAGTAACCAACGCTGGGAACGACATGTTTGTGAAACTTCTCCAACTCAAACCTCAAATCTTCGAAATGGCAATGAGAATTAACCTCGATAGGTATCTTCTCAGTTCCGCCCTTGGGAACCACCATCACCTTCAACATCTTCCCTTTTTTGAGATCAAAACCAATCAAACCTCCTCCTTCTGATCGTTTACACATGTAAACATGTGACATGTTAAGCATCCCACACTCTAGCATAGACATATGGTCATGCAATTCATCACCTTGTTTAGTCAAAACCACCATATTCATCACCTGTAGGGTTTTAGGTTTCTTATCTCTAAAAAACTGCTCCTTCAGCTGCAGAACGGTGTCGTTCAGAGACATTCTCATGAGGAGAGGCTTCCGCTTCAGATCCAAGCTTTTCACTGTGAACATGACTTTATTAGGCAGTGGAACCTGCGGCACCGGCTCCTCCGGCGGAGCGTCCATCATCGACGATATAAACTCTTGTAACCCGTCTGGATTTTCTGTGAGCACCTTCGTTGTGTCCGTAGTGAACGACATAGTTTGTGGTTCTGAAATCGACGAGAGCATCTCTTGCATCTCCTTTACATCTAATTTGGACGCGTTCCTAATCCATTGCGGCAGATCATAGTCATTTTCATTGGGTTGAACCAAGACTTCAACGAGAGAGAATGGAGAGATGTTAGAATCGATAAAGAAGGCTTCGTCTTGAAGAACCTGACCATTGAAGAGTAGCGTTTGTCGGTCAACGGGAATGTTCGTCGATTTCTTTATCCTTTCTTTGATTTCTTGGAAGTTTTCGAACACATCTACTCTAATACAGAACGCTGTCTCATCCTCCAGCACAAAAGTCACGTCCATGCTACAACCAAAATCAACAAACTCTGAAAATGAAATGTGAAATTGCAGACTTCAAGAGAGAGAAATATCGTATATGTACCTGCTCAAACGTTGTTCTGTATTTTCCTTCACATTTTTGGATCTTCAGGTGTAAGAAAAGATGAGATGACAGAGAACAGAGAAAGAAGAAAGAAACCGTATTATTGAAAACAGAAAAACTAAATTGAACATACGGAGAGAAAGCGAATATAAAAGCACAGAACCTAAACCCATGCATGCCACATGCAGAGCAACATATAAGGCTCATGCACATAGATACATGAGAGAAGCACCCATGAAAACTATACTACGTGATATCCCCCGGAAATTAATGATAGGATTCTTGACAACCATTAGTTTAGTTTATCTTTGAAGTTATGAAAAGAAGGTCTTGTTAATGGTTTAGTTAGAACATAGTTAGAATCTTGCATGTATTCTAAAAACTAGAAGACGAAGATTTAAATAATGAAGTAAGAGAAAACCATGGTTCATGGTTCTTGTTGGAAATGTTGTTTAGAATGTTGATAATTATTTATTTTCTGTTTTTTTGAATAATTAAATTTCTTGATTTATTCTTTTGATTATATTTCTTTGCAGACTTTTAAAGTTCAATTATGTTTTTTATGACTTAATTATCATTTTATAAGTTTTGAATTATATCAATTATCATTGTATAAGTTTTAAATTGTATCAATAAAGTAGAATTATTCTTTACAAATACGTATTAGAACTTTCTTCATAAGGGATATATGAGGTCAGAAAAATAGAGTGTATCAATGGAAGGAGAGTCTAATTTTTCAGCAGCGGGCGCCACAATTTTCGATAGAGAAAACTATCAGATGTGGAAAGTCTGTATAGAAACCTACCTGGAAGTGTTGGATCTATGGGAAGCTATGGAAGACGATTATAAAATTCAGCTACTTCATCAAACTCTCCCTTGGCACAAATGAAATCACAAAAGGAGAAAAAGACAAAGAAATCAAAGGCAAAAACATGCCTATTTGCAGCAGTATTTTCCACGATATGCACACGAATAATGTCCTTGAAGTTAGTAAAAGTTAGTAAAGGCAATTTGGGATTACCTCAAGGCAGAGTACGAAAGTGATGAGAGAATTCGTAAAATGAAAATGCTGAATTTAATTAGGGTTAGAATCAATAAAAGAGTACTCTAACAAACTTCTAAGCATTGGCAACAAAGTGAGATTCCTTAGATCTGAGTTAAAAGATTAAAGGATTGTGAAAAAACCTGCTCGTAATATTCCAAAAGGATTTGAAGTCACAATAACAACTCTAGAAAACACAAAGGAACTATCAAATATTTCTCTTGCAGAGCTCTTAAATTTTTTGCAGGTATAAGAGTAAAGAAGGGCTACCAACCAAACATGAAGGTGGCTGGAGAAGCAAAGGCAACAAGAACAAACAGAACCAGCAAGAACAAGCAGAAGGTGTTGCACGCAATAACAACAAGAGCAAGGAGAAAGTTAAAAAAGAAATTATCCTCGTTATAAGTATTGCAACAAGCTAAGTCATCCACTAATGCTAATTGCAGCAAGTTCAATCAACGTGAGCATGGAGCAAGTCATTAAACAAAGTCAGCAACAAGAAGTATGAACTTTTCATTTCAACTTGTTTCTCAATCAATGTTTCAACTAAATCTTGGCTAATTGATAGAGACCGCACCAATAACATGACACCTGACAAGAAACTATTCCAGGAATTAAGAACTTCGGAAATTAAAAGGATGAAAATTGAAAATGGCGATCACTTATAAGTAAAAGAAAAAGGAACAATAGTTATCACAAGCTACAGCGGTACAAAAATCATTATAAATATTCTTTTTTATCAAAATTTTTATCAAAATCTTTTTAGTGTTGGTCAATTGATAAAAAAAGGCGATAAAGTGTTGTTTGAAAATAAATAATACTCAATCAAAGATACAAATGAAAGATATTTGTTTAAAGTCAAAATGAAGGGAAAATTTTTTTCTCTCTCAATCCAATGGAGGAGCATATGCCTTTAAATCCAAAGAAAGTGTCACAGAAACAAGACTCGACCATCAAAGCGACACCAAATCGAAGAAGAAGAAGCACTAAGACTCCAGAGAGAATGCCGAGAAAACCAACAATGACAGGAACAAGAATGTATAAGTTTAGAAGACCATAGCCTCGAAGGAATACTACTCGAAGGAAACATAAAGTATTTCACAAACAACCATCTTCCCTTAAGCAGCATCTTTTATTGAGTAATTTTAGAAATTATGAAACTTGTCGTAATTATCACAAAAACATATATAAAAGTCCACCTAGTAACCAAAGTTTTTTTCCACAATTTCAGCCCTATAGTCACCAACTTTTGAAAGAAAATTGTTTCAAACAATAAAATGTATTTTGACGTATCATAAATGGTGTTTGAAAGCTTCGGAAAGAAACTTGAGTTTACAACCTAGGAGTAGTGTTAGAATTGTTGTTTAGAATCGTTTTTAATTATTCATTTTCAATTTTTTTGAATAATTAAGCTCCTTGATTTTAGGATTTAGTTATTCCTCTTTGTTTAGATTTCTTTGCACATTTTTAGAATTCAATCATATATTTCAATTATGATAGTAGTAGTCTGATGACTCAATTACCATTATATAAATTTTGAATTATATCAATAAATTAAACAGTTTCCAATTCAATTATTATTATTTGTAATAACGTAAGATTGTTTTAGGGACTTTTCAATAATGATATTATGGTTGGTGGATTAACTGGCATACCTTATTTATATTATACGAGAGCTCAGGTCTTGTAATAAAAATATATTATAGAGAACCAACAATGAAAGAATACAAAGTATAATATCATTGGTGTAGGTTGAGATTTAGCAGAAAGCATATTTGTCTTGAGAAAAAGATCTTTAATGTATTTTGTTTGCGATAGATGCGGGCTTTAATCTTTATTCCATGAAGCCTCAGTGCTGAGGAAATAGTGTAATTGTCCAACATCTTTCAAGGCAAAATACTAACAAAGTAGGGAAATGAGAGAACGAACACCAGCAATAGGGATTCCTGTGATAAGCTGGATGAAAGTATCCTTACATTAAGCGAATGGTTTCAGAATGATATGAATTTGGGAAGAGTGAAGGATCATGCAGTAAATGATGCAAATTTGCAAGTATGTGCCAGGGTTTGATAAAATGTTTCATTTAATTGAATTCATTATTTGTCGATAAAAAAAAATTAACTTCTATACCAGACTTACGAGATATAATCTTATGGAGTTGGTAATTTAATATTTTTAAAATTAAAAGTGTCATATAGTACAATTGGTTTAAAATTATTTAATGAGACAATTGTCCATAAAAGATTCACAAAATTAAATCTTATACAATTTATGCATACTTAAATAAATATGTAAAACTAAAAAAATCAAATTGTATAAACTTAATTTTTTAGATGACAAATACATTACAAAGTATAACAAAAAGAAGAATAAAAATAGAGATCACCAATGACAACATACGTATTTTTATTGCATAAATGATAACCTAAAACAAAATTGAAGAGAAATAATTGTGGATTAATATAATTAATTAGAATGATTATATATAAGAACAAAAGAATTTATTGAAAAAAAAAAGAGAGAGAAAAGAAGAAAATAATACATTCCTTCTCAATATTCTTTATGTGGATTGAAATGTTTTCATAACAAGAAATTTATAGTGCTCTTTCATCAAAAGAAAAAAAAAATGTACGGAAAACAGAACAAGATCTGCATAATAAATTTAAATTATTAAAAAAAGAATAACTTAAAAAGATATCATTGAAAGCAAATAGAAAAAGAACAAAGAACAAAATAATACAGTAAAATTTTTTGAATCCTAAACTCTAAATAAAATGATGTATTATAAAATTGTTTACTCAATAAATACATAAGAAAAAACTAAATTTTTTTGGAACGACAAATCACAATACTCTTATTATTTGCTATTATAGGATCAAATACGTATAAGTGAATGAGAACAAAATCTTGGTTGAAAAAGAAATTAATAAGAAAAAAAATATATAAAGGAATATAAACTTTTTCATCATTTTATCCGTAAATTGAAACTTCTTTGGTAAGAAGTTTACTGACATCTTAAAAAACGAAAAAAAAATGTATATCAATATTTAAAATGATTTTAATATAATAAAGACATAGATGATATTCTCATAAAAAAAATTACAAATAAAAAGTTAAGAATAAAAGAAACAAATCATACAAGTATTTGCGAAACAATGAATTGAACGAAAGAAAATAAAAAAAAAAAGGAAAGAACAAAAGAATACACATATATAGAAAAATGTTAGAATATAAAAATAAAAAATTACTTGAATTAACTTGATTTTTTAGGTTAAAAAATCAAATTTAAAACAGAATGAAATGGTGAATATAAAGACCTTCATAAATTTATAAGAGAGAAAATGGAAAAAAAATAAATGCCTCTTCATTATTTTAATTCGTAAATTAAAATTTCTTCAAAAAACAAGTTTACAGTACTTTTCAACTGAAAGAAAAATGTACAAATAAGAGCAAAACAATGTATAATTAAATTATAAATAATACAAAACAAAATATGTTACTCACATCCATGTGTAACTGCCTCACACACTACCAAAATTAACAAGAAAGTTAAATGCTGCTGCAGAGTCTCGTTTTCTCATTTCTACTGTTGTTTGGGTTTAGCATATATTTCGAGAAAAATTATTCTTGTTATGAATTTTATTACACCAAAATATTTGATGTGAGATTCAATAAAATATTAGAGTTAAATAGAAAGAAGAATATCATATGTACAAGCTCCAAGGTATGTTTCAAGGGTGTGAATATCCAATAGACTACTGCAATACAAGGTCTTATAGAAAATAATTTCTCACTTTATTTTAAATGCGTACCATTTATATTATATTTGTATAGCTTTTGTTTTGATAATGAAATTTTATAAACAATACTTTTGTCATTTTTTACTTTCATTTATTATAACTTAATCAATTTAATTGATAAAATGTTATATTTTATAGTTAAAATTTCGGTAGTCTTATATAATATTATCAGATCTTTTTGTTAATTTTAAGATTTACACCATGATCTACCAATATGTTCTAAAAGAACATCTCCAAATGTTTTAAAAGACTTTTCTCTTTTCATAAAATCTTATTGTACTTTATCTACATCTCAGTATGTTATATCGTTTTTAAAACTGTCTTTCAGGTTTTACTTTAATAATAAAATCTTAAAAAACTGGTACTTTCATAACTCTTATTTGTATTTGAATAAAGTTAATTTAATTATTACGATTAAATATCTTTTATTCTTGAGAGCTTCATTAAGTTATATGACATGTTCAAATGAATTTTTTTATAAGATTTATGTAGTAGATTTAACACTAGTTAAAACTCATACATCAGAAATGCTCTAACAAATCATTCACCACCTCACAAACTGGCTGATAGACCCATCAATCCCGTTTCTTCCAGTAAGCAACACCAGGAATCTCAAGTCTAAGAAAGCAACGCTAACCGTGATATACTACTACAGGAAGAGTGGAAGGATAAATATTTCAGCCACATCTACATAGTCACAACTCTACTGTAACATGCCGAGATTTCATATAATCTCATTAAAATTGTTGCACAAAACCACTACCGAACATCTGATTGTAGTAAGATTGAGGCTTAAATAACCTGACTTTAAACAAAAAAAAAAAGAAGCAAATATCTAATGCGGTATTCTTTACCTTTCACTGTTAACAGGCTATCAGAGAGCATGTTTAAACTCAGTCAACTTTGTTTATGATTCCACGATTTCGTGGTTGAAATGAATAACTCTGCTTCTATCACCCCTCCTCTCCCAACTCAATTTGCAGCTTTCCAACTTTAACTGTCACTTCGTGGTTCAGTTCAACTTCATAATTAAAACCAAAATTTAGAACTTTAAAAGCAGCAGATGAGGCCACTAATGTAGCTATCTTCTGCGCTTTGATTCTTTCCGCATCTCTGCTACATAGCTCTCCATATTGGATTTCTCCCATAAGCGTTTGAGCACAAGATCTTCCTTTGTTGCTTCATCTATTAATAACAGGCACCAAATAAGAACCATTAATATGCATACTGGTAGGTTAGGCCATGCTTGTACAATCCAAAACAAGTAACCAAAAAACCACACATAATTCCCCTATGTCCATGGTGTCTAAAGGAAGAAGGTTCGTCGTAGATAATATAATTTACCTATATTTCTCCATCTATCGAGAGGAATACCAAGGGATCTTTGTGTCAGATAAGACGCATCTTCCCAAGAATAAGAGTGCTTCTTCACTTTGTATCTCCAAAACCAGCAGGCAGACCACAATAGCAGCTGAATGGAAACAGACTGATCAGTAAATTTCACACGCAAAAATATTAATTTTCAAGGTTCACCACTATTTGTGGGAAAGAACCTCATTAGATGTTACCTTGAATTAAAATAGAGCAATGAAAGATTCATTGTAGTAACTGCATTATCTAGATAAAGATTGAACTCTAACCTTGCCTAAGGTATAAGGTAATAGAACAAAGCGGACACCAAGAAGTTTCCAAACAGAGGCCCTTTCAGCTCCAGTTATCTGCAGGTCGAGTTCATTGCTAAGGTCTTCCTCCCCTTTCCTGCATGAATAGATTCCTCACATTGTTTTCAGAAGTAAAGAAATCGCAGTCAACAAAGCACAATCTTACATATGGCAGACAAACTGATTTAAGAAAGGAAATAAGAGTTTTCAAAGTGGAGAACCAATTTGAACAGGCCACTGGATACTAGATATAGGTGCAACTGAAAAACTTTAAAGGAAATTACGTGCAACTATGGGTGAAATTTATATCAAGCGATGTAATTAAATTTTCTCCAAGAATAGTATTCCTGCGCAAACTAAATGACATGTTTGGTTAAGCTTTAACATCTTGATGAATGTTTTCAAAAATCAAATATTAAAAAAAAAAAAATAGTGAGAAAGAAAGTTATTAGTTGGTATATATGGTGACGTCCAACAATCCCATGGGAATGAAATCTAATCAAAGTATGAAGACAATTCGTTCATAGGAATCAACTACGTATGGGAAATTTTTTAAAACTAATAACAGAAATATAATATTCCTAAATTCATATTTCCGGAATAACTTTGCAAAACTTGAAACAAACACAGACTCATACAGAATGAGAATAATAGCATACTTGACCATGTTCTTCTGACTCCTCTTCTTGTTTGTAATCCCTCCATTGCGTTCAAGTTCCAATGCCCTTAGTTTATTTTTATATGCAGGTGTCTTCTTGACCATGGCTACAGCCTAATCACAGAAAAGTAGTGCAATGAACGTAAATGTCTTAATCTTTCAAAAGCACTTTGTACAAATAACAAACTAAGCTATTTGCACATAAGAAATGTATATATATCCACCAAAGAAAATTAGCACAGCCCTGACCTATTTCAAATCTTATGCAAGTATCTAAGAGTAAAAATCAAGGTAAAACATTTTAGTGGCAATGATGATTGGATTCACAGGACCTGTATGGAACAGGAATTTTTCACCCTAAAACTTGGAACTGGCAACCCTTGATTTCATGACCTACTTACTTTCCTTGCTAAAAGATTTTCCAAAACCCTTAACAGCATTGGGCTCAATTGGCATTAGTCAGATAAGTAAAATCTGTTTTATTGTGCGTACAATGGTAGCAATGAGGTTCAAACCAAAAAACTACCCAAAGGCACTAACACCATGCTGACCTTAGTGGGCTAGCTAAATACAATCTTTAACACCACAGGTGCAGTTCTTCAAACTTTAGCTAGCCAATTTGAGAATTGTATAAAAGTACATTTTACATAAGAAAATTCTACTATTCCTGAGTTTTGATATTACACAATTGTATGGTACATTTTCACATCAGGGGAGTTTAACAATAAATCGTATGATATTCAATATATCACAATACCTGATTATACCTTGTTGATTGATTTAGATATTGAAAACCTGAAAGAATAATAAGAAGGCCAACCAACACAGCGCGAGGATCCTGGCAGGTTAAAAAGTACGTAAGTACTACAAACTGAGACTCACTTGCAAAAATCAATAATTTGTAATCAATTCTATCCAAAATTCATCACTGATTCAAATTGTAAACCAACAAATCTCACCGTCTTATGACCATAGTATGCCCGATAGTAGCGTGCAGTATTATAAAACACCTGAAATCAATAGATGAAAACACATACTTCAACAAACACTTAAAGGACAGAGATGAACAATTCATGGATATTGACCCAAATTTTAAAAATAAACCAAACTTTCTATAAAAGTCTACAAACCTCCTCTGGATGTGCAATTGCATAATCATATTGTTCGCGCGTGGCCTCATCCTTCAAAATCTGTAAAGTTATATAATTTTCATTACCATCAGAACAAATATTTCACCAAACACAGAACAGTGTGGTCAATTTTCAATTTACTCCACATTGACAATGTTCAATTTTATCAAATACACATTCCTACATCCAAATCAATGAACAAAAAGAAGCTAGAAAACCAAAGCACCTCATAAGCATTGGCGATTTTAACAAACAGCTTTCGCGATTCTGGATCAGGGTTCTTATCTGGATGACTGAATTAAGCACGAAACCAAAGAGAAAGTAGTTATTATAAAAAAAAATAAAAAATAAATAAAAAAGTAAGAGAGAGCGTCTCAAGGGGGAGAAACACGTACTGCTTCAAGGAGAGCTTGTAGTAAGCTTTCTTGATTTCGGAAGCATTGGCACTTTGAGAAACCCTGCGAATGAGAAGAGGGAGCGTTACGATAAGAAATAAAGCATAGGTTAAAAGCAATTGAAGGAAGAAAAGGAAGGTAACCCAAGCAGATCGTAGCAATCATCTTCGTCGCAGTAGATTGCGCGCGAAGGGGAGATGGTGGATAGAAGGAGGACCGCCACGAGGTACGCGATGGCGGTAGTACGCCACCGGAGCGCTGCCGGCAGCGGATCCATGACGCCGAAGACGGTGAGGCTTTCTTTTTCTTCTGTTCCCTACTTTCTCTCTGTTGACCCAAACTCCACAAACGAACGCTCTCTTGCCACAGTTCCCATCTAAATTCGGGTCTTCCATGCTCGAATTCGTTTTTTTTTTTTAATTATTATCTTTTATCTTTTACCTTTTTATTATATTTAATTTAATTCTTTATTTTTTAAAGTGTTCCTACAGAGTCTGAGGGCTAAGAACAATAAAAGTTATTGCGAAGCCTTGAGGCTGAGAACAAAACTTCGAGGTGTCAACTACCCTAGTCTCTCTCTCCCTGGTCTTCTCAGAAGTACACCTTCAGTTATCAGAAGTATATTGTATAATAAGGTAGATTTTTTTCCAAAAGTTCCTTTCGCTACACTTACTATATTCTATTTATACTGTTGTGGTTGGCATTATGGGGAAGACGTATAGCCTCTTAGCCTTCTGAGATATGATGATTGTTCTGCACTATGTCAGAGGGAAGACGTATAGTCTCTTAGCCTTCAGAGATATGATGACTGTTCTGCACTGTGTCAGAGGGAAGACGCGCAGTCTCTCTTGCATGAGGTTGTTGTTCTGCACCATGTCAGAGGGAAGACGTGTAGTCTCTTCTTTGTCAGGTAATGCGAGCGCCGTTCATTGGGATTTGTTCTTTTGTCAGATGTAAGGTG
>Ga0099825_1001099_pt1 | contig 33309 bp, 10 predicted proteins | sample SiratroredBW_FD_76838 | JGI IMG/M metagenome (GOLD analysis project Ga0099825, IMG submission 76838) | Root nodule microbial communities of legume samples collected from California, USA - Siratro red BW | ecosystem: Host-associated > Plants > Roots > Nodule | place: USA: California | collected...
AAAAGAAAAAAAAAAAAAAAAAAAAAAAAAAAAAAAAAAAAAAAAAAAAAAATAAAAAAAAAAAAAAAAAAAAAAAAAAAAAGATCAAAACAAATAAAGGGTTCAAAGAACCAAAAAGGAAAAACAGAGAATGCCCAGTAGAAGTTTTCTGGTAAGCATAATGATAAGAACCAAATGGGTAACAGAAAAAAACTTCAAAGTTCTCAGTTTGATACTAACCGAACAAATGGCACCAATTGAATCCAAAACTGATTCAAAACTGTACTTCAAAAGTGAAGTATGAGACTGTGATCGCTCATTTCATACCGAACCTCAGAATTGAACCCAAAATTAAGACGCCAAATTGAAAATCGAATGTTCTCGAAATGATTAAAATCTAACAAAGTTGCTCTCTCTATCTGATTAATACTAAAAAGAAACACTTTTTTGTGCAAGAGTTTTGGGAACTTCAAGCGAGGTAAGTAAGAAACTTGAAACACAAAGCCCTCTGTCCAGAGAGCAAAAAAAAATAAACTATTATATACAGCTGAAAAATAATATCAAAAAATATAACTAAAAAAGAAAATAATTTATTTTCATTACTCAATCAAAAAATGATATTGTAATATTATCTACACTTACTTACCCTTTTAGTTTTATTAACTTTTTTTCATTCCATTTATTCTTTTTTATTCATAAAATATCTAATTAATTTTTAGAATTTTAAATAAAATAAAAAAGTAACCCTTTCTTTTAATATTCAATCCAGTTTCTTCATTTTTTCAAAAATAATACATTTTCGTATAATGAAATAAATGCCATTATCTTTGCAACTTGTTATTATGGGTTGATTATAAATTATATAATATTAAGATTAAAACTATTAATATTTGTTTTGTTAACAATTCTAATAAGGGTTGCAGTTTTAAAAAGTAAAAAATTTGATTGAACATTTTATTAACAAATAAGACCAAATTGAATAAAATGAACAATAATAATTAAGCATCTTGTTTAACATTAATGCAATTGAAATGAAAGTTAGAATATGATAACTAATTATTCAACTTAAACAAAAAGTTAGGATAAAAAACTAAATAATAATTGTTTAACTTAAACGAATATGAAAAACTAATTATTTCTCTAAAAAGGATTTATAGTTTACATTTTTTACTAACAATTTATATTAAACATAAACTACAAATATTCCTAAACATTTTTATCAATAATGTATGACAAATCTAATTTATTAGCGAAATAAATTAGTTTACTTTTTATGTAACATGTGGTTATAACTTATCATTACATCAAATGTTGCTTTTTTTGTTAACAACCTTGGTTTATGTTCAATATAAATTGTTAATAAAAAGTTATTAAGATTATCTAACAATAACTTAATATAATTTATCGACGAGAAATGATTAATTATTCAAATTCATTTAAGAAGTTAAATAATTATTATTTTTTAAATATATTTAAATAAAATTAATTTAGTGTTTTCTACTAAATTTCCACTATATTTCTCAAAAGAATGTGAAAAGATTTTCAAAAATGATCGTATCGTTATTAATTTGATTTACTTTCTTTCTAATATATATTTGAAACTTAAAAAAAAAAAATGTACTTTTTTATCTTGTCACGGATCTCTCTTGATCTACTGTATTAAAAACTAATCTTCTTCACAATGCTGTGATTCTATCAGTTTTCACACATGATAAAAATTAAATATATATTTCTCACTATATAAATTGTTTTCAGAAACATATGAGCACAGAGTGCAATGATGTAAGATAGATATATTCATCGTATCTTATAATAATCTTAATAATATAATCAAACAATTTTTTACCCCTCACACTCTTTATGTGCTAATAGTATTTTTTTTTTTAAGATCAATAAAAATAGCTTGATAATTTAAAGACCCTCTTTCACTTATATGGGCTAGCTTCTAATCATTGTTGAGGATAAAATAATTTATATTATTATGTTGATAGAATTCAAAACAAAATCAAACACATACTTTATTTTAATAAGGGTTGTGTACTTATGATGTACCTTAGGGTTCCATTCTATAAGTAAACTGCAAGACAACATCTTTTATCTTTCATGAATCATACAAAATCTAACCTTGTATATTGGAAAGGTTGTTTTCTTTCTATCATAATAGAGTTTAATTAATTAATTTAATAGTTTTGGGTATTTTTATTTTTTATTTTTTGCATAGCTTCCATATATACGAATGACCTACTATTTGCATAAGGAATTAGATTAGTAGTTATGTAGTTTTGTATGATTTGGAGATATTACTTAAAAAGGGTAGTTATTGTTATTGGAAGGTTATTTGTAACACAAGGAAAAATGCAAGGTTTGAACTTATCTCTAATGTAAATCTAAATAGAGTTGTGAAAATCAAGTTAATTTGGGATTTTATGCATTTTAATTTTCAACGGAACAATTTTCTGCGTGCTAAATTCCTCAAAATCATCAACTTTATACTAAATATGTGTTATCACTAGAAAAAAATAATTATCATAAAACAAAGACGTGCAATAATATTAGTTAAGTGCTTGGTAATGACTTTAAGATTAATTTGTCAATGAACATCCCAAACTCTTTTATCTATTGATTCATGAAAGGTTTTTATGTGAATTTTTTAAAAGAAAAAGAAAAGGTAATTTTCTCCAAAGAGATGAAGGTGATTTATTAATATGTGCATCCCGAATAAAAGTTATACTAGGATCTTTAATTTTGAAAAACTACCAAAACAAACTTCGATAGCAATTGTAAACAAAACAGGGTTGTACAATACTAGGAGGTTTCAAACTTTTGTCAATACTAGCAATTTTGAATTGGTGTTTTAAAAGTTTATTTGTCAATTAACAAAGTTTGAAAACTTTTGTTGAAACAGTTGAATCAAAATAAATTACAAGAAATACTAAATTATAAGACAAAGAAAAGGAGAAAGAAATATGCATAGAGATTTTTAGATTGGTTTAAATTTTACATTTTCGAAATCAACATTCTAAAATATATTTCAAATCATTTCAAAAACATTAGTCCAGAATTAAAATTTTTATCATGCAATATTTAAGAATAATCAATCCAGAAAAGTTAAAATAAATTATGAAATGTGCATTTCAGATGTTATTTAAAATTCTCATTTCTAAGTATACTTTTGCAAAATGTTTCTAGAATGTTTAATCCAAAAACCTTTCAGTATATTTCAAACTACTTTTCAAAATAATATAAGAATTTTAAAGATCATTTTCATCTTCATAAGAGAGAGATGAGCCAAGAAAATATGAGTACAAGAAGCAATTGCCCTTAGAAAAATCAGGTTCATGCTTCTTAAGAAATTAAGAAGGAGAATCAGAAAAATCAAGCATTGAAGGTTCAACAACGTCTTGGTGAGGTTAATAAGGAGCTAGATCCAAGGGTAAAGAAACGAATTGCAACCTTAATTAAGAAGTTATTTTTGAATGCTCTTTCCCACAATTCCTATTATTTTACGTCAATAATTTATCAATATCAACTGATGTAATATATGCACATACTATATCGATTATAGAATCAACGTAAAAAGTTCAGGACTTTCTACGTCGCCTACATCAATATCAATTCTGAAATCGGTATAGAATATCTTTGAGAACCGATGCAGAATGTCTTCTGAAAGCATATTTTGTAACTATAGGCATGAAGAAATAATCCAGAATCTTCAATGCTAAACCATCCATATAAAAAGTAGACAAAGCCAAAGTTGCCAAAACAACTAGTTGAAGAATAACTGCATGCACAACTACCAAAGGTGGATGCAATAAATTATAAGTAGCCAAGTACACTGAGATAAAAGCAAATTCCAAATTTCAAAGATATCCAAGTCACTGTGTTTCCTTTTTCAGTTTTTTTGTCAAAAAGCCAACAATTTACCCAATCATATGAGAAATGATGAGGACAACACTTCACACCCTGTTCATGACAGGCCTGGAAGATTTTTCTTTGGACCCAAACTCTTCAGCATAAATTTGGACATGTAACTCCTTTGGTACACTCTTCAGAAACACAAAGAAACAAACAGAAGTTAGTACAATTAATTCTCCATTTGATATCTAAGTCTATTCTGGAGTTTAGGTGTGTGATTTTCTTGCTCAGTGGGAAAAGACTTTGAAGCTAGCACTAACCATGTTAAGACGATTAGATGCAAGGTGAATGGAGACTTTTGTATCCTGATTTTGAAAATTGGACTGCAACATACAAAGGAAGATATGAACTAGTACATCTATGGAACCATGAAAAATAGATAATAGAGCTTGAAACGGATTAGTAGACCAAAAACTATAAATAAATAGTACAAAATGATTGTGTGTGTTAAGAGTCATACCTTCAGAATACATGGAAGCATATCCACAGTTGAGCAAACCTCAGCTCGCTGTCCCAAATGAAAATTAGGAAAATAATTCCAAGACAGATAAAGCGATTCTAAAGAGACTCTCCCCAAAACACAGCATTCTCCGGCTGTCAAGCACAAAATGTAGAACAAATTCCATCATGCACTAAAAAATGATTTCTATTTCTAATATCATGCTAGATTCTATCTTAAAACTGAAAACGCAATAAAATTTGAATATAGGATCTAATACTATGTTAGATTCTACCTTAAAACTGAAAAGGCAACAAAATTTGAATATAGGATCAAATAATATGTTAGATTCTATCTTAAATCTACATGACATTAAGTGAAGTTCCAACATTTATATAAGCTGCACCCGAATAATTGATGTATGTAATGTGGAACTTTTCAACAAATCATAGCTTCTCTCACCACCAACAATCATCCCAATGATGAGTTAAGTTGGGTGAGTTAAATTTCTTTTCTAGGTTTATTGAATTTCCAAGTTTATTCGTTGTTTGAAGCATTTGGACAAGTTTTAGTTCTTGTTGAGCATAATCACATGGCAGGAAATTGCTAACTAGATCTTCAAAACAATGATCATATTATCTTAATTTTATGTTGGAACATTTAAGAATGTAGGATATCTTATCTGATTTGTATAATATATTGTGGACTATGATCTAGTATTAACTAGGGAACAAGATTGATAACGGTTGTTAGGCTTGCGCTTGTGTGATAATGGTTGCAATATTATGTTAGAAATGTAGAAATCATGTCAATACTAGTAAGTAACCTCTAAAAATATGAAGCAAGTTTCACCTTCATGGTTAGAAACGTAGAAATCATTTCAATACTATTAACCTCTCAAAATACAAAGCTAGTTTCACTATGTCACTATTGTTATCATAGCACAACTTCATCAGGTTGCATGTCATGTATAAGAGTTATTGCAAATCTGGTAACTATGGTTTAAAGTATAGGGTTTAGGGTTTATATTAATAGTACTTGACCTGATTATTAGTACATAAAATATGAACATGGGTTAGGTCTTGTTGTAGGCTAAAAAAAATAGCAATTAAAGCACATCTCACATTCAGTATGACTCAGATCCAAATTCTGCAAGTTTGAATTAACTCCTTGTGATAAATTTGAGCCTTGAACTGCATGTAAATGATGATAATAAGGAACTTGGCAAAATTGTGGATACTTCCATCATAATTCAATCACATTAGCACATACATACCAGTGGCTGCACTGACAAACAAGAGATAAAGTGTGCCAGATCTAGCTTCCTTCGCTAACTTATTCACTTCTGGAAGTGTAAACTTCACTTGGACTTTAGAATTCAAATCAACTTCAGCAGAATTTCGGAAGATGAAAATCCGGCCTAATTGATAAACATCCCTATCCTTTTTTGTTTTTGGTAAGTTAAAAAAAAGGTGTTATCATACAGTTTTACACTAAGAAGTAAGAAACTGGTTAGTATAAGGAATAGTAATTGAGTGAGATTTTAAGAAGCAATATTCCTACCATTGAAATTTCACCACTAGAAATCCGCCTAGCAAGACAGATATACACAGGAAGGACATTTTTCCAATTAGTGTTACTCTTCATTACGCAAACAGTCATTTGTATTCTACATATGCAAATAAAATATCTCATTAGCATATCAAAATCAATATTTATATTTACTAAGTTGTATTAAGATAAAACAGAATGAAAACAATGTCTCATTGAATTACTGTAAATTAAAGCATATGAACATAGCATATCTAAAATCATGGACATAAAGCATGTAAATGATGTAAATCTGTTAAAAGATAGCAAGATGGAGAACAAAGTCTATATATGATGACTTTTACCTCTTCTTGTGCTTCTCCTGTATCTTGTGGCGCAAGCATCTCTGAAGGAATACTGGCTGCATAACAAAGACCAGTTCTATTAGCAATACAACATGCCATAAATAATAGTTTATCAGCAGCTCAATATCTTCAGGAACCAGAAAATTTATAAGACAATTATGCCACCAGGAATACAGTCACCCCAATTCCTCATACATATTCTAAATCAAATGCTAGAAACAACAACAGAATATTATAACAATGGCATATAATTTTAGCAAATAAGATAGAGTACAGTTGTCATAGCACGTCACTGAATAATGCTGCAAGCTCCTCTTGTGGATGCTTCTGCAGGGAAAAACATATATAATCACTGGTTATTATATGAATGCTTATGTCAAAGGTAAAATGTGAGCCTAGTCAGAAAGGGAAGACACGAAGTTGCATATTCATATGATATTTATCTGAAACTCCGAATCTTTTAGAATGTAATATTTTCTCTATTGACAAATGCAGTTGAAAATGATGCAAAAAGTTTATAAAAGCCTCAATTATTCAAATTTTGAATATATGGTACTCATAAATGGATTAGACTCTGTAGCTACGCCAAAGCCTGAGTCTCAATAGGTGGAAAAAAAAGTTCATAACTTTATAACTATTTATATCACAGCAAATGAAATATACCTAGTGATGATAGCATAAAGGCAGCGATTGGAGTAAAAAGCATCATATAGAATTGTATAGGTGCATGCTTCTATGATCATTAATCTTTGAAAGGTGCCCTTATTTTCTTATGCATACCAATGAAAATAATTTGTTTAAGTATACACAAGAAGATATCAAAGAATCAAAATGTCTTCTTTTCTTCTTTTGTAACTCACATAAACACAAAATGTCAATCAAAAGTCAAGTCCTAAAAGGGGTCAAAACTGATAAAAGGTTCTAAGAACCAAGTAAATAGAGAATGCCCTGAACAGAAAAATACAATCTTGACAGCAAAAAGGTAATGGACAGGGAAAAAAAATAAAAACTTAACGGTTCTCACTTTGAATGAACTAAAAGGGGTGAAAGAGATGGAGAAAACAAGTAGGAGTGTAGTGTAAAAGAGAAGAGTGAGAGTGAAACGTTGAGAATATAGAACCAAACAAATGGTTCAAAAATGAAGTGTGTGGTGTTTGTGATCATTCATTATTTGTTTACTTTAGTACCTCAGAACTGAACTCAAAATGAAACAGAGGAGATTGAAAAACCAATGTCTCTCTTTTGAATGAGATATAAAGAAAACTGGTTTTGGTGCAGAGTTGGAGAAGTGAAAATGCCAAATGCAAGCAAGTGATGTAAGAAAAGAAACGCATAGTGTGTGGAAACGCTTCTGGCAATAAAATAAAAATTAAAAAAAAAAAACAATGAATGCAATAAATACAACATTAATAAGTATATTAATTTAGATTTTAATAATTACTTGAATTAACATTAATATACAATAATATTTCTCAAATATAGTAAATAAATTAATTTAAATTTTAATAGTTACTGGAATTAACATTAATAAACAATGATCTACTTCAGACATTTGTTTATGCATTAATATAAGACAGGTATTAATCTAAAAACAAATATAGTATTTATTGAAATTTAAATTAACATAATTTATTAAATTTTGAATGTAAGAATGTTAAAAGAATTTTAAAATATCACTCTCTATATGAACCAATTTTAGAGTTTGTAAACCTTATCAGCATTAGGAAGAAACACGCTTTCTTCTACCTTTTTTCGTTATTTACATTTTATGTTTTGATTCCCTTTGTGGAAATTATAATTATTGGATTATCTTATGTGAATGACAATGAGTGAGTTTTAATAACACAGTTTATTTGATTAATTTACAAGTTCATTAAGTAAATTCATTCAATAAAATGATTTGTCTAAATAAAAAGAATTTAACTTTTAAAATATAAATAGAAGTATTAAAATTTTAAAAAGAATTTAAGTATTTGAAAAAGTTAATAATATTTTATTTTAAAAAATACAATTTTTATTTATATCATAAAACTTATATTTATTTGGGAGTTTGTTTATTAATTTGTTTTACTAAATAAATAAGCTAGTTTATCGGTCCCAAATTTATACTATAGTAACTTATCAATTAGCAATTACCTTATTGGTAAAAGTAGTTAATAAACTAGTTAGTAAACATAAATTGATATAAAATGATATAATTAGATAAGTTTTATTATATAAATAAAATTTAAAAATTTTCAAATAAAAGCATAATATTATGCAGTTATAATTTAAAGATTTTTTAAATGATTAAAATTTTGTTATTTTTTAATAATTTTACATTATTAAAATTTGTATTTTTTTAATTTTGATAAGTAATTTTATTTAAATAAATTGTATTAATCAAATTTAATATTTATAAATTGCAAGTTACGAAGCTTGTAACTTATATGTTACAAGTTCTCGGAATACGTTATTTTGAAATTCTTAATCAAATATTTTAGTGTCGGTCAAACTTACTTGTAAGTTAATAATTAGTTTATTCACTTAATCAAACACATTTCTTAAAAGTTAATTTTGCCAAATAAATCCAAAAGATATTCAATAATGTATCTAAAAGTAATTTATTTTCAAGAGTTTTTAACTTATAAGATATACTTTACTTTAACAAGTTTGTAATTTATACTTTATTATTTATTGAATTTTCTTTATTATTGTGTCTTATATTTTAAGATATTTTTTTATTATCTTTTATTTTAATGCATTATTCTAAGTATTTTATGAGGAATATGGAATAAAGGTTTCAATATATAAGATAATGGATATTTATTTTAGTTATTGCATTCAAAATTTTTAAATAGTCTAACTAAAAAAGAGTAACATTAAAAATTGGAGTTGTAACATCCTAAAAATTACTTCTTTAGAAAACTATGTTTTTCATATGACTATAAATGTATATAAATATACATATATGAGATATATTTTTTTATACGAATTTTTATATATACTTATGTTTCAAAACTATACGTCAAACATAAAAGAAAAGTATTTTATTACCTCACCAAAAATCTTACCACTTATCAAATCATATGTTTCCGTATAATATGATCATATGAATAATCACTTGAAATATCATATATAAAATCAATCATTAAGGTTGTAGTTAAAATAATAAAGGAGAAAAAGGAATTTCAAAATATTTTTTTTTATAAAGAGTATATTATAAGAACATTCCTTATATTTTCTAAGTCTTAGAGTAAAATCTTTGTATAATAGTAATTTTTCTCAAGTGAGTTAAGTTGCAAGCCTAATTTAGGATTTGAGCAAAAATGTACATTCAATATTTCTCTTTAGTGAAGTCAGAACCTTAATTAAAGACATCAAAATAGAGTCAACTATAACATACTACAAGCCTTAACTATACAGAGCTATTTGCACATTTTAGCATCTCCCACTCTTATACTTAATTTGAAAATTAATGATAATTGCTTTGCTAATTGAAGTCTTCGTTGCTTCTTAAAAGGTTTTCTGTCAATCAGGTAAACTTATATTTGCGTTTCTTAAGCATTTCTATTATAGAATTATATTTATAGGGTGTTAGCGAAATAGTGAATATCTCATTATCTTACGTACCTAGACAATTGTAAGAAAAAAACTAATATAATAGTAATTTAAATTGTGAAGTCAAAATATTTACATTTTCAAAATAAATAAAAGGTAAATTTAACTAATACTTATTAAACCAACTATTTTAAATAAAATGACTCATCCAAATAAAAGAACATATATAGCTTTTTAAAATTAAACAAAAACACTAAAAATTAAGAATATAATTATTTACAAAAAATATTTTTTTTGCATAATAATACACTTTTGCCTACAAAAATAAATTATTTGTAAAATAAATATCTAATAAATTATTTCATCAGCTCATTACTTATAACTTTATCAGCTTTCCATTAAGTTATCAACTAAAAACTGGTTTATCCGTGAATAAGCTGATTTGTCAAATATGATTTATCAGCTAACTTATTAGTTAAAAAGAAACTCATCAACTTCCAATTAGTATATAAGTTAAGGTTTTTATCGAACACTATGCTCCATTAAAATTAAAGTCCTGTTTGCACACCAAATTTTTGTGTTTCTTCTTATGATAACATGAATATTAACATTAACGAGAGTATTGAATTTCAATATTAAATAAAAAAATGTTATATTTTCTCATTCTAATTTAAATATTCTCTTATGCAAAATTATTCTCTCGCATATCTACATGAACCAATTTATTGCGATAGTCAACACTGATATATACACAGAAAAAATGTTATATATTATTTATTAAATTAAAATATTATTTTCTCTTTTAGTCAACACACATCCACACAATGTAACAAGTCAAAAATTCTTTAACATTTGTAATTCAATTTTTATAGAAAAATAATAATATACAATTTTAAATCATAAAACATTTAATAAAAAAAATAAAGAAAAGAAGAAGAGAATATGTAACACCCCACAAAATTAAAGCTTCTGCTAAGGTAACTAAAGTATTAACATCATGTATATCTTACAGTAACATGCATCAAGATTACATAATAATGTTAAACTGGAATTTCAAAACATATTTACAATATCAGATACAAGTTTTTCAAAATATAATACTATTCTTAACAACATCCTTCAACTTAAATGATCTCCCAAAGATCTATCTACAGCACCATCTGCTCCCATGTTAAGACACGATCATCACAGACAGAAAATCAAACACAATACAACCAAGAGCAAAGGGTAAGCTAACCAAATTTTAACAAATAAAAAACATTCAATTTCATGTATCATTACAATATAAGAATCTGACGTACTACAAATATGAGTCTACTTTCGGAAGACTTGTGCATTTAATAGACCTCGAGATATGCACATGTCATACATATCTATGCTGTGAATCCACACAGTCTCCACATAAATGAATCATCGATCATGTATGACAGGGTTAGTCCCCCTGAGACTTTCTTGACTAACTATATTTCAAGCTGCAATCACCCAGTTTATACCTCATTCGACTCTCACCACCTAGTAATGATCATCTATTTGATTCCTATTACTAGTAGAGTTAGGATATCAATCGTTATTGATCAATACACTTCCTAATTAACTAAGACACAGGTTTTTTCTTTCCTGGAAACACTATGCCTAGGCTTTGACCAACTTTATCAAAACTTTTAACAATATCACATATACTCGTGCATTCATTCACTTTTAAATTTCAATCTCCACTTCAATCTCAACATTTAAAGAAGTCACTAAATCATCAATATAATTAAACTTAATTATCAATTAATCTATTTTATTAAATACATACATTGCATTCCAAAAAGAGTTAAATAATCGAAAACAAAAAGTCAAAAAAAAAATAGCTTAAGCTAGACCAATTTCGCTCGGGCGAAAATACCATTCGCATGAGTGAAAAATTTATCGCTTGGGCGAAAGTAGTCCAGAGAGCAGGGTCTTTTTTCGTCTTAGCGAAAATACTCTCGCTTGGGCGAGAATACCTCATCGCTTGGGCGAAAAATTTATCACCTAGGCGAAAACACTCCAGAGAGCACACTTGCTCTAGGGGCTTTCTCGCCTGGGCGAATGTAGCCTCGCTTGAGCGAAACTACTTTCTCGCCTGGGCGAAAACAGTCCAGAGAGCATACTTGCTACTCAAAACCATTCTCGCCTGGGCGAGATGCTATCGCCTAAGCGAATTATGCAGAAAACATAAGTTATCAGACAATTTATGCAGTTTTTACTACCACAGAGCTACTACACATGTCTCAGATGACTAACTTAACTAGAAATTCAACTAGGATTCCATAAATTTCCACATACTCATCATGCATACCAGAATGAATAAACAATCACAAACTCAACTTAAATTTCATGCCAGCAAATAAACCATCACAGATGCATTCTCACAGACATATTTTGAATGAAACCCTAACTCACAAACAAATTGGAATCAAGTAACATGCAAGTCAACTTCTCTTACCTAAATTGCACTAGAAGTTCTCTCTAACAGCTCCAAAGCCTAAGATCTTCAACATCTCAAATCTGCACCAAAGGACCTCTGATCAATGATCAGACTAAAACTCTAGGGAATTAAGCTCACAAAAGCGCTATCTGATAACTTAGAGGCCACATGTAAGCTCATAAGGTAAAAGAAAACGAAAACATATAAAAATGACTCTAAGGAAAGTAGGCAGAAAATGAGCTTACTCTAACGAAAATTCTGATCGGGTAGACTCGCTCTATTCTCCGTCAATAGTCCAACGGTGAGCTCCACTTGAGAATCTGATGAGGTACTGAAGCGGAGGCTTAGAGAGAAGTCAGAGAAAAAAAAAAGAGTTAAAGGTTTTAAAGAGATGATGACTGAAGTGAAAATGAAACTTGACTATTTACTTTTTTTTTATAAATACGTATTTCCAGTTTAATAATATAATAATCAAGTGCTTATTTCACTTTTACCATTTTTACTTAGATAACAAATTTTCAGATTGTTATAAAATAAAATAATAATAATAATAAAAAAATAATAATAATGATAATAAAATTTATTCTTTTCTTCTTTTCTCTTTTTCTTCATTTTTTTATATTAAATATTTTTTGATTTGAAATTATATTTTATTTTTTTATAAAAATTGAATAACAAATATTATAGAATTTTTGAGGTGTTAGACAATAAATATATGTAATAATAATAATAATAATAATAAATAATGATATGTGAAGTTTTGTTTAGGTGCAATTAATGGGTTCTTTTTTTTTTTGGTAAAATAACTTATGTAATTATAATTAAACTAATTTTTATTTTTCAATTTAAAGTATTCTTAGGTTGAATTTTTTTCAATTTTTTTGTAGTTTTTATATAGTATTATATTAGTCAAAAATGAATTAAAGATAATAAAGAAATATATTAAATATAAAATTCTTAAAATAAACTATTTTGATATACTTATTAAATAATTTTGTATCAGACAAATTAATTTATAAACTAATATTTGGCTAACTTATCTTATAAATTAGTTTATTAATTTTACGAAATACAGTGTAGATGTGATGTGAGAAAGACACGGGTTAGGTTTTACAACGTGAGAATGTTATTATAATGAGTGGACCACTATCATGTTTGATATGTAATATTTTTTTTTAATTTCAAATTTTAAAATAGAAACACTTTTATTCAATATACATACATATGTGTATGTGTTTAATTAAGACTATTATAATATTGAATTTTAATTCATTAAAATAAAAGATACATATAGTACGTGTTATTATTATATATGTATATATACACATTTAACTAGAAAAACATTATTATTATTTAATCATCTTCAAAATAAATTTGTAATTATAATAAATAATGCTAGAATAATTGTTAATGCCAATGTCAAAATTATTTTATTCCTCACTTTCTAATTCATCATTTTTATTTATTTATACTAGCATTTCACGCTCTTAATGATCATGTAAAGACTGAATTATTAATCATATACTAATGAATAATATATATATATATATATATATAAACTTACACACTGTGTATATATAAATGCAATGTATTACAATATAAAATAACATTAAGTTCTAAAAAATATCATTTAAAATTAAATATAATTAAATATTAGAGATTTTATTTATAATCATTCTTATTTAAATATGTTTAGTTTGTTATGCATGATACAAGGACTCCACACCAAATAGTTGTCATAATAGATAAATAAAGATCAATCAATCAAATTAAAACCTTAAACTCATTTATGTTTATTTTAGAATTAACAAGGTCTGCTCCTTATTAATTATGATAAATGGTATTTTTTTTCTCCCTTCTCATATCAAATGTAATTTTTAGTTGATTTATCATTTCCTTTTGTTGAGTTTCATTTTCTTCAAACCAATAATAAATCTTGATTTTTTCTAGTTGTAATTGACATTTTTTTTTTCAATTTTTCATTGTTCAATATTTTTTTAATGAAATATAATATTACTGAATTATTCCTAAACAAACACTTTTCTATTCATCTAGTGATATATTATTGAATCACAATGCATAATATCTTAAATATTTTATCAGTTCTAATCACTCTATACCTTTTATAAATCCTCACTAAAATAATTTTTATTAATCAAGCAAACTTTTGATATGTATAAAAAAATTATACTGTAATATTTTTATTTTATTATTGGAAGCATAATTTTATGCAAAGTAAATTAGTTTACACAACATTGTTTTTAAAAAATATCGATTTTATTAGACAAAAATAATTAATCTTAAATAAACCAACATTTAAGTTGTATACAAAAACATACCCCATATAGCTCTTGATTTTAAATGAAAATTTAAGCTAAAAATAATGAAATTTGACAAACAAGTTATACTTACTTTTTAAAGTTCTAACTTTTAAATTTGAAATCCTTTTAAGTTAAAAATAAGTCTAGCCAACACTTAAAATTCAAGAAAATAAACGGGTCTGCTAAGATAAGAAGTTTGCTATTGAAATGTGATAAGCTTTATATATATTTTTAATGTGAATGAAAAATGATAAAATTACAAGTGAGATTTATACAATAAAAAATAAACTTTATAAAATTTGTAACTTTTAATAAATTTCTATTAATTCTTTATTTTTCATCAATAATATAGATCGAGCTAATAACTTTATTTTTTTTTCTATTTACAAATCAAATATTTGGTAAGTTGTAAAAGTTTTTATATCTGTTCCCAAAATTTACTTTAAATTAATAATTTTCCCTATTACTATGTCTAGGAGTTTTCAACTTGCCACCTGCTTTTAAATGTTTCATCTTCTTAACGGTAGAATTAAGTGATTCATTAATTAATTTCACTGTTGACGGTCCGTTACTTTGAGTGTTTATCTCAGCTCAAGTTTTGTCTCCTTAATTAATTATTATTTAATTAATACGATTAAATATTCCTTATCAATAGTATTTTTAATATTTTATAAATAAATTGCATATAAACTTGAAATACTTATAACATGCAACTACAAATATATATATATATATATATATATATATATATATATATATATATATATATTATTTGTTGATAAATTATGTAATTTTACTTGTAACTTTTAACAAATTGTTTTGAACTTTGTTGTTATGCCTATAAATTATTTATTTCATTTTTGGTTCTTAAAATATATTTAAAGCACTTCAAAATACAATTTCAATTGTACTTTTGGGGGAATGTAAAAATTTTGTAGGGAAAAAGATTAAAACAAAATCCGAGATCAACTGATAACAACATCTAATAATCTACCATGGATCTAATCCAACACATGTTTAATTTTACTAAACTTGTTTGACGATTCTTTAATATTTTCTTGATAAAATTTAAAATTAAATTTAATAAATAATAAATATCGGAAAGAGTGGAGCGGGAAAAGAAATTCGAATTTCTCTGCTCTGTTCTCTCTCCTTCTCCGTTCTGCAACGTTCACAAATCTCTTTCACTTTTGAACATTTCCAAATTCGCCTTCTTCATTTCTTCATTTTCTTCTTCTCTCTACACACTTCGGATTCAACAATGGCCGTTGAGAACTACCACGTTATTGAACTCGTAGGCGAGGGTTCCTTCGGGAAGGTATACAAGGGAAGGCGCAAGCACACGGGGCAGGTACGCTGCTATTCTGATTAGGGTTTCTTCTGAGTTGATCTTGTACGATTAGTATCTCACTTCCAATTTTCTATCATTAGACCGTTGCGATGAAGTTCATAATGAAGCACGGGAAAACTGAGAAGGATATTCACAATTTAAGGCAGGAAATTGAGGTGATTCATTCATTTTTTCCTTTGCTGTTTTAAGCTATTTAAATCTCATTGCTATGGATTTCTAGTTGTTAGGATTTTGTGTAGCTTGTTGTTTAGTGGCGTGAATTTCTATTTGTGTCAAAAGTTTTGGAACAAACATGTTGCCTTAGAGGTATGATCATCAGGAGTATCTTCTTGAGAAGCTTCTTGTTAATTTTTACTATTTTTCAATTTTAATTATAATGTCTGTTGTAGTCATTATTATTGTTATTATTACCCGCCCAAACATAGAACCATGTGTGTCTGCATTTTTATTAAATTGTCAAAGATAGTTACTATGGTGCTTACTGCAACAGTTTATACCATTCCCTTAACGTAACAAGGGTAAAATGGTATGAAAATTGTGGATACCAAAAGCCTTTACGAAAAGTGGTATCACCTTATAGATTAGTATAGATTGTTAATTTTATTATCATTATTGTTTTTGGTCTGGTATCGAGAATGTCAAATCCGTTCCTTGGAAATTTGTGATTTATTTCTTTTGTAACCCATGTTCTACATGCCTGTTGTTAAGTTATGGTTAAGTGATGAGTTAACATTAGTAGGAACTATCATTACAGTTTTTTTAAATGATTTGTTGATGAACTGCCCATTTGCTTAATCGATGTACCTGACTTTACCTTGTAGGGCATTAGGATTTTGTTGTTATTGTTCTTGCTACTTATTAATATGATTATTAATTACTTCAAATGTTTCTGCTGACATTTGATATTTATCAACCTTGCAGATCTTAAGAAAGTTGAAACATGGAAATATTATTCAAATGCTTGACTCCTTTGAAAGCCCGCAAGAATTTTGTGTCGTTACAGAATTTGCACAAGTAATCATCTGTATTTTCAGTTGACAAACTGATACTTCAGTATCTGAAAGTTAACACTTACCCATTAATTGGTGATCTAAGTATGCTCAGCTAGCTGATATTGGAAAGATAGTGGAACAGAACTTTCAATATGCCAAGCTGATTATTTGTTTTTATTTTGCAGGGTGAGCTATTTGAGATTCTCGAGGATGATAAGTGCCTTCCGGAAGAGCAAGTTCAAGCAATTGCAAAGCAATTGGTATTTCCTCTTATTAAGTGATCTTTGCTCTGTCTTCAATAACTTTTTGATAAGGAAAAACGCAGATAAATACTTTATGTGAATATGTGTGTACTACACGCACACATTATACCATCTTAGCAGAAGTTCATTTTTAATTTGGGTTTTGCAGGTAAAAGCTTTACATTATTTGCATTCCAATCGGATCATCCATCGTGATATGAAGCCCCAAAATATTCTAATTGGTGCTGGATCTGTTGTCAAGGTTGATTTAACTGCTAGTTTGTTCACATGGTGAAACTTAAATTTTTGTATTATAGCTTGCTATAGTAGAATTTTGCCACTAATCCTCTATCCATTGTCATGGTATACATTGTAACCGAGTTAAAGCTTTGTTTCATTCAATAGTCCGGTACACCTTTCCAATAACACTCTTCCCTCCTTGCGGCACTTTTTGTATGATAGGTTCAGAGTTTTTTTTTTCTTTCAAAATTTGTCCTTGGAAGCTGTAAAGAAAGGCCTTTCTTTAGCCCGTCAGAAAGTAATTCAACTTTCCTGCAAATTAGTACATTCGACAATGGTCTAATGTGTGATTTTTTTTTTTTTTTTTTTCCTTTTTGGTGAATATCTTGTAGCTTTGTGATTTTGGGTTTGCTCGTGCAATGTCCACAAATACAGTTGTTTTGCGATCTATAAAAGGTTTGGCTGATCAGAATTGATTTCGTTACTTTTTGAATCTTAACTGAAATTTATATTTGAGGATTGTTCTATAGTCTGCAAATATTTGACATAGTATGTTTTACAGGCACTCCGTTGTACATGGCTCCAGAGCTTGTACGTGAACAGCCTTACAACCACACTGTAGATTTATGGTCTCTCGGTGTCATACTGTATGTTGGATCTCTCTTTTTATCTCTGTCTAGTAGTGAGCTTTTTATTGTGATTGTGGTTGATTGTTCATTTAAATCTGGCCTAATGCCTAATGCTTTATAATAGATCCCTTTACAAGATTTACATTGGCCATTTTGTATTTTGCTAAATATATTCTTGGATGGAGTAAAATATGGATGAATTCTAACCGCCAATTTAGGTTCTTTATTTAGTTGTATGAGGGTCCCCACACGAGGCTAAGTGTGAAAGGATATTAAGGGTAAAGGAAGAGAGGATTGATATAATGCTGCTTTTTGGTTTTTACTGAGTAAGCAGTGAGAGATGGCTTCTATATGAAGTTGTCCTAGGTGTTTTTTTCTTTGTAACTCTTGGTTTCTCGTTTATACTTATGCCATTTTTTGGACAGAACTTCTTATTTCATTCTAGCAGAACATACTTTCCCCAGCTTCTTGCTTTTAGTATTCAACCTTCTTTCACCTTACCCATTGTGTAGTGTATTCGAGATCTGTTGCACTTTCCAAGAGTGATCTGAATGATGATGTTGTGTTACTAGTAGTTAAGGTAGTCTGTTTTGTTGAACGGCGCTTTCTGACCCTCATTTTGCTTTACTAGTCACGAGTCACCTAGTTTTCATGTTTACAACAGGTACGAGTTATTTGTTGGCCAACCACCATTTTACACAAATTCTGTATATGCTCTCATCAGACACATTGTTAAGGTACAATTCCCAAATGCGTTACTTTTGTTATTAATCACTTGTGTATGTTTAGTAGTACTGAATGGTGAGCCTGATCACTAGTTCACTAATCCAGGATCCAGTTAAATATCCTGATCGCATGAGTCCAAATTTCAAAAGCTTTTTAAAGGGTTTGCTTAACAAGGTAACTCACTTGTGAATATATCCCCTTTTTATTTCCACATTGCTATGTTTTACTTTGTTCTGCAGTGACATTTAAAATACTTTGGTTTCTGAATTTATGTCAAGCAGGCACCGGAAAGTCGTCTAACTTGGCCGGCTCTTCTTGAGCACCCATTTGTTAAAGAAACCTCTGATGAACTTGAGGCCAGGGTTAGTGTTAGATTGTTTCACAATGTGCAACATGCTCATTGGATGTGTAACTTGGTTGATTTCTTAATTACTTTAATAAAACATGGAACTTCAGGAATTGCGAGAGATAAATGGTTCACGCATGCGCAGTGAGGCAGAACGGATGGTTGAAGGGAAAACCATTCAAACTCCAACAGGTTCAGCTACTTCTAGTACTGCAAGATGATAGTACCTACCTTAGTCGTATATATTGACAAAGTATAATCTAAATATGCCTAAATTTTTTATTTTCTTTCACTTCATAATATTTTATTTGTCACAGGCAAAAACAATAACATGGTTGGTAAGGAGGGGCATATTGCTTCACCGCTTCAGAGTGAAGCTCAGTTAAATGGTCCTAACTTAGACAGAACTAATTCTTCAGTGCTTGATGAGTCCCCGGGGTTTTCAAAACAGAATATAGGAGAGTCAGGTAATTCTCTAGCTTTATTCATTGCTCATTATATGCGAATATTATTTTTGGTTGGGAGAAACACAACCTTGTTTCTGCACTTGCATCTACTGGTATTCCTGTTGTTATATTTTGTTACATTCGTTCCAAATACATTCTGTTATAATTGAACTTTCGTATGCATCCAGTTAGGGACTTTAGTGATTTGCTCTTAAGGATTGAACTTTGAACTTGTATTATCATTTTGGTTCTGTTAACTTTCTGAAATGAATTTTCAAATGTCTCGATTATTATTCATTTACACGAACACCTGTAATGTGATTGACGAAAATACTTCTGGATAGGCTGCCAAAGATTGGACAGACTTGAAAATAACTCTCGCACAGTCAAAAGTGCAAAAATAATTGGTCAAGATAATGAAGCTTTGGGACATATTCTGCTACCACTGAAAAAATGGTCAAAAGGATCTCAAAATATTTGCAGGTATATATGAGCTTCATACTTTAAATCTTCTATTTTGCATATTGAATCCTCGTGAATCTCATTAAATATCGAGTTGGTTTTAATATCTAGAGTTTACTCATTGTAACTTTTCTTTTAAGATTTTGATCATTATAATATTCAGAAGCCGGGAATATTCTTTTTGACTTGGAATGTAGAAATGCTACGGATTTGTTATCCTTCTAAAACATAGTTTTAAATTCAATCACAAATTTGTAACATGCTTTCTCTCTAGTTAAGTAAATCATGTGTTGTCTGTTTTACTTCCTTGATTGCCTGCTTTTGTATGTCAGGCTGTCAGAGTGTCTCTAGCAGTCATTGCATAAACTCTTTAATGTTGCATTTTTTTAAACTAATTACTTGAAATAGCTCTAATTTGTGTTTGGACATTGACTGGGCCAAGAGCCATAGTTAATTGCTGTTTCCATTTTGTTGTTTTTTACTTGTTGATACGGGCAGGACCAGCCAGATGATGTTTGCTGGTTGGTAGTGAGAGGATTAGTTCACTTCCTTGATTATCTGCTTTTGCTTGTCAGACTGTTAGAGGGTCTCTAGCTATCATTTTAAAACCGTTTAATTCGTGTTTCTTAAAACTAATTTATTGAAATAGCCTTAGTTTATATATGTTTTTGTTAATTATAAGTATGTTTGGACAAACTTCTTTACAAGGGCTTATAAGAAAGAAAAAAAAGAAGAAAAAAGAAATATGTTTCTTCATATGTTAAAATTAGCTTATATATAAGCTACTTTGTGGAAACTCTCTCGTATATTTTTTCTAAGTTTTTATTTTTTAACATATGTACAAGTTAACTTTAGCTTATGGAGAAACTCATTACATTTTTTTTCATATTTTTTTTCTTCTAGAAATCCTTATGGAGAAGTTTTTTCCAAGGTTCTATGTGACATTTTAGTTTATCTTTTATTCTAGGCAAATAGTAGGTAATGTACTTGGCTTCTATTTTGTTCCAGCAGCACCATGTTGTTTATATGTCTTCCTAAGATCTCTCGTGTATTACCTGGTGTATTTTCAGCAGGTATCCTCATAAATGAGTCGTTGAAAGGTTTTATGTAATTTACTTTTTCTAATTTGATAATCATCTTCTCAGTTGTAGTTTGCTGTGAAGGATGTAAAATGCTAATATTAGTATTATTTGATTTGCAAGTACTTCTGCATCACAGAAACCTTTTTAAGTTTGCATTGTTTCTGACTAAAGCATTGTCTTTTATTTTTTAAATTGTAAAGCAAACTCAAGAGTCTAGTGTTTTTTGGGCTTTTCTCTTCATGTAATTTTTGTCATAAAAAAATAGCTTACCTTTAATGTGATGTTGTTCTATTCTTTCTTTATCTTCTACATAAAAATAAAAAAAATCAATTTGATTGACGAGTGGGTTTTTATATAGTTATTTAAATTTTAAAACCCTTTTAGCAATTCAATAACCTTTAAATTAAAATGTATTGCTTTTCTAGGCTCTAGTACACAATTTTTATAATTAATAATCTTTGAAGTCTAATTGCATGTGAGCAATGTACAGTGATCAAGATGTTCCTCAATCAAATCAGTCATTGAGGATTCTCTCAAACCTAGTTGCAGCTGGTGCCTTCAATTCTAGTGGACGAATAGATGAACTAATAAGAGAGCTCCTTGTGTTTATTGGATCTGTTACAGCCATTAAGTCCTCTGAAGTTATTGACATGATGGCAAAGGTACATCACAATGACATCTATTATAGTATTGTTTTTTCAATTATGACTGGTAAAACATGCTTGGATTTTAGTTTGATGTATGTTAGAATATTTCAGTCCGTGTGGATATCTTAGAAGCTTTTTGGGATATAATATATTATGGAATCAATTGGCTTAATAGTCATATAATTTGGGAAGCAATCTTAGTAATTGTTGAAGAAGCGATCTTAGGAGTTGTTTATAATATCTTATTTTTCTTGAGTTGTTTACTTAATAAATTTATTTAGAGCTAGGAGTCTTATTTATTGTATTAGTGCGCTCGGGCTTATACTAGAAGTACAACAACGTAATCTGATTAATAAGTTAGTGTAATTATAAATTGGTGGCATTGCTTTGTACTTTACACACATCCTATGTATTCTACCTCATTATCCATGAAACTATTACTCCCTTATACTCCTTTTCAGTCCTTCCTTTAGCCCCAATATTTATCATGACACGAGAGTGGTTTTGTCCATGTGGACAGGGTTTGTCCTTTTAGCTATGTTGAGTTCCTAATGTGAAAACTCTTTGTCAATGGCCTCCCAAATATCACCTTGAGAGCCCATGTTTCTTTAGGACTGTTTTTTCTTGAAGTATGGATTGGGAAAGTAGGGGCAGCATCTAAGGAAAAGACTAGTAGATGCCCTAGTGTTGGAAAACTGCCTTAATTGCACTCATTCCTGGACTGCTTTGATTGTGTCTTATCAGAGTTGGTAGCCTCATGGACAGGGAGGGCTACTTATGGAAGGATTGACAAGAAGGGTTGAGTGAAGTGTTGCATAGTGCAACTTCTGAGACGTTGGTTCTCAAGGGGGTTAGGTTAGACTTAGATTCGATATCAACTAGAGATACGACCAGCAAAGTCCTTGTAAGACTCGAGTCATCTTTGCTTTACAAACTGATTTGTAGAGTTGAATTAGATCTTAAACTAAAATTGTAAGACCCAGTAAGGAAAGTAAGATTAGATACCAGCACGCTCCAATAGTTAGAGATAGAGGGAGAGTAAGAAAAATATATCCAAACCATTATGGCATTAGACATAATTTATGATAGGACATTATGGCATGGCTTGATTGAAGTGCTGATTGCATCTGGTTAGGCTTTCGAAGCACATTGTTTTAGAAGGCATTAATCTCCGTACATGCATTAAATTAAGTGCTCTTTGATTAATGAAGCATTAAACTGGGTTTGTCTATTTTTTGGGTTTTTGCAATAACTGACAGTCCTTTTTTCCCAGGAGTAGCTAGTGAAACTTACGATATTTTATACGGTGCAGGGTTTCTCCATCACTAAGATTTTGCTAGATAACGGTGGCAGTTGCCCTTCAAGCTCTTATCTAAGTCACTGGGTTGAATTTGTTGAGATCTATTCTCAGGTAACTCTTTCTATCATGAAATTATCATCTCGTAATGATAATTTCATATTTTCAATCAAACTTGTGCCGTTTTCATTCATTTTTCCGCCCAGCCTATATGCACTAAATACTAGTTTGTATAACTTAGATGCAAAAGCTCTTGATAATTGTGTATTTCTTACTTGTTTTCAGTACTTAGTGTTATACGTATTTTCAGGTTGTAGCATCGAATAATGATGCATCTGGAAGAGTTCTCTTTGAATCCAGTGCCTGCATTACAGTCATGCTGTCTAGAGTTGCTCAGGTGCTTAAGTCATCTCCTCAAATTTCAGGCCAAGAGACACTGAATGAAACAGCTAATAAAATTTTAGACCACGCAAAAACAATGGGTTTGGTGGACCATCTATGTCTGTGTTTAGCCACTTCAGGATCAAGTCTTATTTCAGGTTCTTCCAACATGCTAAGGGCTGCTTCTGAGGCATGCAGAGCTATCTGGTCTTTGATTAATGCACTGGATATTCTTTTTATGAAAAAAAGTGCCATTTTGTTTCCCATTCATGCTTTGCGCAGTCATTCATTGCATAGGATGGAAGTTGTGCAACATGAGCAAAATCTATTGGACAAAGCAGATTCAACAAAAATTGTTGATGCAATTACAAGAGCATTCGTTAGATCTAAAGCTGTTCAGGTTGCTGTTTACTATTGTTTTCACCAACGACTTGAGTCGGCAATGAATTGTTGTCTTCAGGTAATTGTGGTTTACCCCTTGCCGCTTTTTTGGATATATGGCAACGAGTTTTATACATGTTTTATATTGGACAAATATAGTAGATCAATCCGATGTTTTTTTGCTGTTTTTTTGATGTTGTAGCACCTAATTTCTATTTGGACAAAGCTTGTGGTTGTAATTACGGCAGAGGTAAAGGTGATTTAATTTGTTATATTCTGTTTTTCCAGCTTTTGTCAAGGTGCTGCCTACATAATGAAATTGTCCCAGCTCTCCTCTGTGGTCTTCCCAGTTCCCTTCCGGTGACTACTGTTGTTAGTGGGGGTGGTGATGGAACTATTGTTTCAGAAGTTTTCACTGTTTTATCATTATGCGGTTCCTCTGTTAACAAAGACGCACAGAGTATAGAACCAAGTAATGTAAAGTGCAAATTAACAAATCCTTCTGCTCTGGCTCGTCATTCATGTCTTCTTCTCGCAATAATTGCTCAGTGTTTGAAGTCAACTGGAAGAAATTCAGCAATGTTTATGCTCACTACCGCACCAAAGAAACAGCTTGCTCGACTTTCAGTGCTTTCACATCATATTACTTCTGATGATAAAATAAAAGCCTCTATCGAACCTCAAAGTGCATCAGCCATGTTGGCTTTGGCATCCATTCTATCTCTCGAATCTGGGGCTTTAATTGAGTCTTCAATATCTGAAATTGCAATGCCTTTAATTCCTCGAACCTCTACACTAAGTGATCACCTCAAAGTTTCATCTGGCAATGAAAATGAATTGGACCCTTGCAACTTCAGCGGGAAACTCTCATATTGGCAAGGGGTACGAGATGGGTATGTTGGTCTTTTAGATTCCAGACTCAAGTGGGGAGGACCATTAGCTGTTCAGCAGTTGTGTGCAAGTGGCACTCCTCTACTTCTTATGGCTTTATTAGGCAATGATGTTTTAAATGCTTCTCATGGAAATGACCATCTCAATGATAGAGTTGGATTGTCTCCTATTGGTGTTGTATGGACAATTTCGTTACTATGTCATTGTCTTTCTGGAGGTGCTTTGATATATCGTCAAATTTTGATTAGGAATGAGCATATTAAGCTCATTTCTAACTTGATATGTGATGTTCATATCAAGTTGGTGAAAGGCTGGATCGGACCTGGCGGAGGGAGAGCAGGAGTCAGAGATCTAATAAATGCTGTGGTAGATATCTTAGCATTTCCTTTTGTAGCTCTGCAAAATGCACCTGGCTTGCCATCAGCCACTGCTTCTGTCAGCAGTGGGTTTCTTCTTAATATGGACTCCCCTGGTCAGAGAGTATGCATGGAAGATAAGGGAATAGTTAAGGCAATTGAAGAAGACATGGGAAAATATATTAAGATACTTGTAGAGGTAAAATTTTTTTTCGATTCCTCATGTGGTAATCTTTATTGGAGATTAGGAAGCTTCAAGCAAATATCATTGTATCATGTGATAGTAATGAGAGGTCATAGTAACTGTTCTAATAGTGCCTATTACTCGTATTTTGTTTTCACTTGATTACCGGATGAATTGCTATATTAACTTTCATGTTCATGTTGTTATTATCATTAAATGGTTTGAACTTTTCAGGTTGGTGTGCCTGGTATTATCCTACGGTGTGTAGATCATATGGATTTGAATGATTTGGGCATGCCTGTTGCATTTCTGGCTAAGATGGTCTGCCACCGACCTTTGGCAATCCAACTTGTGAGTAAAGGTCTTTTGGATCCAAATAGGATGAGAAAGTTGTTTGACTGTTCGGGCCCAAAAGAGGTCACACTGGATGCCCTTATGATTATTTCTGATCTTGCCCGCATGGACAAGGTTAGTTTCATTCTCCATCAAATTTTTTTTTTTTTTTATCAGCTTCATTCTCCATCAAATGATTTTATGTGAATGTAAATACCACAGTCAATTCTCACCTTTATTCTTTCTATTCTTTTTACTAAGGGTGGTGAGTACACATAAAAGAAAGAGGTAGATAGGTGGAGATAGTGCATGCGATGCAGAGCCTTTTTTTCGTAAATGTATTTTTGTATATTTAGTTTTTGTGATTTTATTGAACTTTTAGACTTTATAGAGACTATCTTGTGTAGGCTTTGTCTACCGGTATTTGTTTCAGTGTCAAAATGTCATTTCATTTCAGTTGGCTGTAGTTTTACTTTGAACAATGTATACTCGTGGTTTCTGGTCATCCACAATTAACTTTGGATCATTAATTTCTCTGTATTTGCATTTTGGATATTCCTTAATTATATTTTGGAAAATCATTACTTTCTGTTTTATGGTGGTCAGGGATTCTATGAGTACATTAAAGGTGCTACTATTTTGGAGTTCTTGAAAGATTTTCTTTCGCACAAGGATCCCAATATGCGGGCCAAAGCTTGCAGTGCTCTTGGAAACATGTGTCGTCATAGCGCCTATTTTTATAGTTCACTTGTAAGTATTCTATATAATGGTATTTGTCTTAAAGTAATTTATTAAGACAATGATATTTCGTTGTTGGATGCTATTTCCTGAATTTCTTTTTATCACATTAAATTTTCTTACGCTCAATTAAAAATGTGAAAAACAAAAGTGATACTATGCTTTCTGCTGTTCTCATCGTTTGAATTCTCTTATTTTCAATTGTGATTTCCAGGCTAGACATCAAATTGTTGGTATCCTTATCGAAAGATGTTCTGATCCAGACAAACGAACACGAAAGTTTGCTTGTTTTGCTGTAAGTTTTATCACGTTCCCACTGCCGAAGCTAAAACATGATCATAACCATGTCGTTCATATTTTTTTCTTAATGCGTTTGATTTTATTGATTTATGTATTTTGGCTTTAGAATATTGTTGTGGTATATGATTTCCTAAAGATATTAGTGTAATTGCATGGACATAGTATTAGTAACATAAAATGCGATAAATTATTTTATTTAATCTTTCGCTTGTCAAACATTTAACTGTTTAATTATCAATTTACAAAGCTGTGTCTAGCACAGATTTATCCTTCCTGCTTTTAGAACTGATGCCATCGTGTTTATGTTTTCTTATACCGTACATATGCCACTTTTCTTCTATTTTAATCTCTTTTAATCCGCTGCACCATACCTGAACTCAGATTGGAAATGCGGCTTACCACAATGACTTGTTGTATGAGGAGCTGAGGAGATCAATTCCTCATTTAGCAAATTTGCTACAAATGGCTGAGGAAGATAAGACTAAGGCAAATGCAGCAGGTGCACTTAGCAATCTGGTTCGCAACTCTGACAAACTTTGTGAAGACATCGTGTCTAAAGGAGCGGTTCAGGTTAGTGCAAAGCTAGATTTTTTAATATTGTGAAAGTCTACTTATGTACTCAAGCTGCAGTGATATCTAACAGTAATAAAATTAAAATATTTTATCTAAAAACTAAATTCAATCAAATCTGAATTACTTTATTCAAACAATATTTAAAAATAGTGAACTGAGAACTTACTTAAATTTTCTAGAAATTCTGAAATCCTTGTGCAAACACGTGGTAAATGTTTTAATAAGCTGTGGAAAACTTCATTAGTTTTAAAATGTAAAATGGTTGTAATTAGTATAAATGAATAAACTTTATTCAAAAAAATAACAACATAAATAATTTTCTTGTTTCTAAACTGTTGCATAGATACCGTACAGTAGCTATGCTGGTAGTGATTGCTAGTTGGTTAGAATAAGGAGCAGTTGCCTACGTGAAAATGTATGATGGGGTTTTGTAATCTGAAAACCAGTGAACTATGAATCTCTCTAATGCATGAGGCTTGTCTTCAATCTCTCCAACAATCAAATATTCTAAATTTTTATGGTACTACTGATTTTACTTCAACTACTACCTATGATTGTAACTAATTTTTAGTCTGGATTGGATGATGTTTCTCCCTTGCAGTCTCTGCTGAAATTAATTTCCGATTGTGCGGTATCAGCTCTAAATCCAGGCAGAAATGATTCAGGAAACGAATCTCCGCTTAAGATCGCTCTCTTTTCCCTGGCAAAGATGTGTGCACATCCACTTTGTAGAAAGTTCATCCGTTCATCACCTTTGTTCCCTGTGATTGGAAGGCTTCAGCAGTCTCCAGAATCATCCATAGCCAAATATGCCTCCGTCATCATTGGTAAAGTTGCTGAACCTTGACATTTTAAGTCTACTTTACATTTGTGCCATGTTGCCTGACTTCCACTGAAGTCCTCTTTCTACAACGCTTCTTCAATTGTAAGGACATTGTAACACTGCAAATAAGTGATTTTTTGACTAATCATGACTTGTAGCAATAGCAAAGATAGAATCTTTGATGTGTACATGTAAATATATTGTAATGTTTATTCTAACTGTTTGGTTCTTACTCAATCCTCTTAAAATAAAGTCTGTTTGAATAAGTATTTTTATTAGCATTTATTGAAGAAAAAAAATTATATGTTAATTATACATAACTTAACATTATTATTTATTTATATATAAGTAGTTAAATTTAAAATAATTTAGTGATTTAATTTTACTTATTATTAAGGATATAAAAGAAATAAAGTCATTAGTTTGCAAGAAAAATATTAAACTTTATATTGAGTAAATAACTTTGATAACTAACACGTGCTCCACACATATTCTGAAAACAAGAACTAGAAAGAAAATGGACTTTTAAGAGTCAACAAAAAATGAAAATGATCCAAAAGCTTCTAAAGTAACTATATATATTGTCTTATATAGTGCATAAAACTATTGAAGCGGTACATGATTGATAGATTTTCCATGATGAAAGTCCACTCACTTTTGAGTTAGTTATTGATCAACTAATTTTTCTAGATCAGCATAATTTCACATAGTGAATTCAAATTCCTTGAACAAAATAGTCATTAAGTTAGTTACATGCTTATGAAACATTGTTGTTGTATGAATGAATATTTGTTGAACAAACTAACAGTTAATTTTGTTATTTACAATTACGAATTTGCTAAGCCAACATCCATTGTAACCCCAAAAATAATACCTATACGAGTTTATAACCTTTGACCCCTTGGTTGATTTTTAGTTAAGTATCTAAAATCTTTTGTAAAATTAGTTAATCAAGCAGCATTAATTCTTGACATATATTAATTCTGAAGTTATGATTATAAAATAATTTTGCAGTAAAAAATGAACTGCAGCTCCGAATCAATAAATACAAATAGGATACTCAAAAAAAGTGTTTGAGAAAAAAAAAAGGACCATATGAATATATACAGAGTAACTCACTCTTGAAAGAATATGAAAAAATATATTAAAAATGAAAAAGAATGACTAAAGATTCTGATTATTTAATTAACACTGATGGCTCCAACTTGCAAAATTAGAGAGTTTTTCTGTTGATGTGAACTGTTAACTGTAAGAACATTGCCGAAGTCCGCATTTATTGGCTAATTACAATAATCACTGACTGGTTCAGAAAGCTTGAAATGGATGAAAGATGCGAGGAAGTATACTCTGCAAATATGAAAAAAAAAATGTTAGTTTCTATAAAGGGAAGAAAAATAATTCTGAAAAAAAAATTAATATAATATTTTATCTTTAAACCAAAATAAGAGTTCAAAATCTTAAACAATACCTGCTTAGATATAAATTACAACTTTTGATAGTTTCTCCATTGGAAATATAAAGCTTTTTTCGGTAGGAAAATTCTCAAAAGTCCTTTCTAGTTTTGTATTTAAAAGGTTCAAAATAAAATTTAGCTAAATAATAGCTTTATAACCAATCTTTTACTCATAATTAACAAGATATATATTAGTATTTATGAATATATATTAATATTAAAAGCTTATTGCTTGTGAATGATTGTTTTAATATCCTACTATAACATATAAAAATAAATAATAGAAAAGCAAAGAAAAATATGCTAAAAGCAACCAAAATTCATTAAAATAAAATACAATCAAATTTAAAATGACTGTTAAGAAAGTGCAAGAAACAAGAGATGAATAATGATGACAGAAAAAGGGTATACCTGTGACAAAAAATAATGAAGCTGTCATTTGTGTTGTGTAAGTATGTTGGTTAAAATACCTAAACTGCTATTTTCAAAAAGAGTTAGAAGTTATGAAAATTTGGTTGGAGTTATATTTGGGAGACTTGAAGAACTTTTGAAGCTGCAGCTTCTTCCTGCCATATCAGAACATATGTATACATTATGATAAAGAAGAATAGTATAAAGGAGAAAAGACACATGCATTTATGGTAAAAACCTACAAGTGGTATGTCAAAGAGGCTTCTTCTGCGTTTCCTTGTCTCCAAAGCATTTCTTCTGAGAAAATATTTTTGTGCATGACTAGCAACTTGTGTTGGAGTCTTTGTTCTCACATAATTCTTTGAGATCTCTTTCCAGTTACCTTTTCCAACATCCTTTAAACCACACAAGAAGTATCTGTGCTCTTCTTCAGTCCATGGTTTCCCTTCAAGAACAAATCATTCAAAATTCAATTATGTTAAGGACACTGTAGTTTCATTCTTATCATTTTCAAAATATAAATTCATTTTCCTAGTTATTTCATACTAAATGCATAACTTTATTTTACATCAAGAACATGTAATAATACTTAGCCAATTACCTACATATAATATATATAATATATAAAGATTAAAAATTAAATTTTATTGCGTTATAATGACTAAATAAATAATTAAATCTTAGTTCCAAATAATTGTAATTTATCATTAAAATTAATTTAAGAATTAAAAAGGTCGTTCTTAACTGTTTTTCATGAAATTTACAAATGTTATATACGTAATTAACAACTTAAATTTTGAGATATATTAACAGATATTTTATGCCCCTATAACTATATTTTTATTTTCTTTATTATAATTAATAAAAAAATTCATAAAAATTTCAAATTTTTGCTATAAATTCATGAAGATTCTTTCGATAACATGTGTAATTGGTGATTATCATTTGTAGTTTTGATTTTTTAATAAAAGTATTTAATATCTTTCATGTAATGTATTAGTTATACATTTGATTATGTTTAAAACATACATGAATCCTTTCACTTATATAATTTTGACACCTAAATATTATATATATATATATATATATATATATATATATATATATATATATATATATCAAATTACATCAATTTAACTTTTTTAAAAATATTATATTATTACTAATTCTACATAACTTATATAAAGTTAGTAATAATATAATATTTTTTAAAATTCAAATGAATGTAATGTGATCCTTTATATATATAATATTTGGCGTCAAAATTCAATAAAATTACTAGTAAAAAAAAATCATACATGTTTTTAACATAATCAGAGATTATATAAATAGTACATTTACATAAAAGATATTAAAAATTGAAAATGTTAATAATCAATTATACATGTTATCAAAACATTGATCAACAATATTTAAGATGAATTCTTAAAAAATAATGATTAAGAAACTAATGAATAAATATAAGAACTTTGCTTATTAGTAAATGTTAAGAACATCAACATCAAAGTATTTATGTGTGTGATGTGGAAAGAAAAAAAATATATTGAAAGGAAAAAATATTAGAAAATATACCTTTATTTTTTTTGTCATGGAAGCCATGTCGTCTTTGAACAAACATAGAATTTTCTTTTAATGAAGAATTCATCATCCATTCTCTTTGTGCATGAAAATTTATTGATTCATCCATCATCATAGGATTACAACTAAGATTCATATTTGATCTAATATACTGAGGATAATTTGTCAAATAACCTAAATAAAAATCTTTGAAATTTTTATTGTTTTTATCAATCTCCTTCTCTTCGAGGAAATTACTGAAGTTGACCATTCTTGAAAATTGAGAATCTCTTGTAGATTTTCCTGAAAGATCATATAATTCATAATTTTAATTATGATATCATAAGTTCTAAAAAAAATATAAATATGAACTTAAATTATGAAATTAGATTATATTAAATATAATTTTATTATTGTTCAACAAAAAGTGTAAAATAACCATCTTCTTTGTTTTATGACAAATGTTAACTATTTCACATCAACAATAAACAATGCTTAACCAAATCATGTACCAATAACTGTTTGTACTTTTTAAGCATGTTATAGAAAAAATACACTTTGTCAACAAAACATGACTAGTTAATTACTATTTACAAAAGTAAATTTCAAAAAATATTAAGCTGAGTTATTTTGTGAGTCATAAAAATAAATACAATATACAGATATAAAAAAATAAATAAATAGACATAAACATAAACATAACCACAATGTATTATTTAAAACCCTACAACTTTGTAATTTACTCAAATTAAAACATAAATTTCTGTTGAAGAGCCTTTTATAATATACATAAAGGCATGTTGAATTTTAAGATAACAATCAAACCTATAGTTTGGTTGTGTAAAATTTCAATATATATGCATCTATTTTCTTTCTAAAAGAATTTTTTTTTTTACTAATAATATAATATAATATAAGTTTACATATAAGGTGTCATTTTTTTATTGAAAAAAATACTATGAATTTATAACACATTACTTGGAATACTTCAACCTATCTCTCTCTCACAGACACACACACATATATATATATATATATATATATATATATATATATATATGAATTAACTGTTAAGCACCTATCAGGTGTGTGATAAACTTCAAGTCAATTTACCAGTAAGAACCATCATAATATTCCTCAATTTAGAAAGAAAAAAAAAAAAAATGCATTGTGTTGTTAATAAAAGGAATCAGTATGAATGTACCCATATTCTTGCTGTCATTGATATGTAGTTGTTGATCAAACTCTTGAGAGAAATATTCATCTTTGCAACTTTTTTCCCCATTAAGCTGCTTGAGATTTTCCATGGTTAAAGATAGAGTATCACCACCAGTTAGAGGTTTCTTTGTAAGAATATTGACACCAAATAGCCTCAAACAATCTTCACTTTTCCTATTGCATGTCCTTGCTTCCTTCACCATCTTTCTTTCTCTTTCTCTTTTCTCTTTTGCTCTATCAAAATCTCTTCACTTACAGAAGCTCTTACGGTCAAGTGATAAGAATTTGCCTCTGTGTCTATATATATAATAAACCTCTTGGATTTTATCTTTTTCTTGCTTTTTTTATCTCACGTTATTTCCCTTTTTTTGCTAGTTTGGTGGTATGAAAAAGTCCATTATATAAAACAGTAAGCGTTTATTTCTTAATTCTCATTATTTTTTCTATTATCCGGGGAAAATATTTGGTCAACCATCTAATTATGGCATCAAATTTGATTGTTTATTTCAGTAATTAATTATTTCTTTTATTTATGTAACTGACAATTTCACTTTTTCTGTATTTTGATTCTTGGTTTTATCCTCAGAGGATTTGAGGGATCTGATTTATTTTAGATTTGCAACAACGTAATCTTTGTTATAATATATATATATATATATATATATATATATATATATATATATATATATATATTTGTTTATATATA
>Ga0099825_1001102_pt1 | contig 33290 bp, 20 predicted proteins | sample SiratroredBW_FD_76838 | JGI IMG/M metagenome (GOLD analysis project Ga0099825, IMG submission 76838) | Root nodule microbial communities of legume samples collected from California, USA - Siratro red BW | ecosystem: Host-associated > Plants > Roots > Nodule | place: USA: California | collected...
ATAATATATATATATATATATATATATATATATATATATATATATATATATATATATATATATATATATTCTAAAAAAATAAGATCAGAAAATTAGTATATCATTCTTAATTATTTACATTTCTCAAACGCTCGTGTATAAAGTATAATTATAGTAATCATATAAAAAGAGTTTTATAATAAAACAAACATAATCTCATTAAAACTCTACATACAATAATATTTCACACATAAATCTTTATAACAAAAGGATTAAAGAATATTTACTGACTCATTTACCTTCTGACAAATATGTATTAAATAAGTTTTATTAGAGGATAATGTGTTTATCAGTTAAGTATACTTAAGTTTCATAGGTTTATGGTACGGTTGGTTAAGGCATTCAAAACCTAAAACTCATGGTGTTCCAAATGTATAATAATCTTCCTTAAGTTTTTTCACTACCTAAGATTATAATCTATGCTAATATTTTATTTTTTTTTCATTTAAATAATTATTTAAGTCAAGGTATTTATTTGTATAGGTTTCACTATTTAATACTCAAACTCAACCAATGATTCACTTGTGTTCTCAAATTCCATACATTTCATTCATATTTATTGTTTAAATCAAAATTATTCCATCATAAAAATATACTATAAAGATTAACAATTTGCCATTCATTACACTATATTGCTAAAATATAACACTTTATTGAAATGTAGACCATTTTTTTTAAATTTATAAACATTTAAAAATGTGTTATTTAAAGTCTAGAGCTCTCGGCTTTAGCTCATCTACCAATTATCTTTTCGCTTAGTGAGCAACTTGCTTCCTAATGACTTGTTAGTTGTTCAATTAACAAAACTCTCACTACAAGAAATTACACGATTACATACGAAATTTTACGTATAAATAAGAATTCATATACAAAATATTCCTTACCTATTGGATATTTACATATGAATTTATATATGTATATAAATTTGTAATACCTACTAATTTTTGTATGTATAAATTATTTTCCACCCGAATCTATAGAACAAATAAGTAAATAAATCTACTGTCATGACATGAGAATAATTTCAAAGAAATTTATCCATGGATAAGGATAATTTTATTCGTATGTATAGTTAATGGCAATTTACATATAATTTTACATACAAAAGTAATACAATGTTTTATTAAGAAATTATTATGTGTGCAACACGAATGTGAATTAAATATTTTATTAAAAAATAAAATATATTATTTCGTGTTCAAAACGAATGAGTCACGATTTAAACTCTTTTGGTAATCGAAAGCTTGAAACAAGTTTCTAAGCGAAACATAATTGAATCACTACAACAAAAATTAAAATTACCAACAAGACAAATATATCAGAAACATCCAAAATCCGTTGTATTTACTTACGAATTTTCGACGAAAATAAAATCCGTTGATAAATTGGTTGTAGGTAAATTTACCGACGAATTTTTTGAGTCTGTCAGTAATTACAGACGGATTTACCCGTCGATAAATCCGTCATTAAATCAACGAATATTAATTTTATTATAAAAATTAATATCCATAATTAGCGAATGATTAAATCCGTCGGTAAATCTGTCAATAATGATATTTTACCGACAGATAAAGCTCCGTTGATAAGACTCCATCGGTAATTTAGCTTTTTCTTGTAGTGAATTTTAGACTAATTAAACTCTATAGCAAAAGTTGCAACCATGAGAAGTGAACCCTATGTGTAAAAGTCCTTCACTTGGCAACATTAATGTGATATATGTCCTGTGACTTAATTTTTATTTATTTTGAAATGTAGTTTGTATAAGGTTATGTATCAATATTTTGTATATTCAGATATAGAGTTTATTTCCTTTTTCCTTGACTCAATGTTTGATTCATACATTTTTTCTTTCTCCCTTCCTTTTCTATTATGTTTTCCTTTTTTCGATGGGTATGTCTATAGTAAAGTAGGTGTACATTCTTGAATAATTTTCTTCGTAGTTCCAAATTGAAGTGGAGAAAGTAAGATCCTCTTTTATGTTATATGTTATTTCTTCTTATACAAATAGTTACACACAACTTCATGGTCATACATCTCAATCAATTCCTCCCAGTTAACACTACTCATGTCAAAAAACACTTTTAGTTGTTCCTTGTCATCTCTTGATGTATCTTTAGACATTGTTGAACTTCTTAAGCTGCCAGTTTTCTCTACTTATCTTTATCTTTTTGTATTCATATCTGTTCAAGCATGTCTATCTTAGGTTTCTCCTCAAAATCACCAATTATTTTGTTGGTGAAACTTGAGAATCTTGGGAAAGTGGAGGAGAATATCTAAAAGGTTTTGGCTTACTAAGTTATCAAGTTCTACCACTATTGATTAGTGGATAAACTAGAATGTGATGATGAAGTTGTTGCAACCATCCATTTTTCTTAAGTTGTTGCAACATCTAGTGGATCACATGGACACTTGATTGAGTTGAGGTTGAGCAATTCACATGAAGGGAACATGGAGATGAAGTTCTTGGAAGGGAACCACTTGAACTTTTGAGATTTAGTGGAAGAGTTTATGAGATTTGGTTGCATGTGGAGGAGGTTGAGGTTGGTTCTTAGGTTGTATGTTGTTAGCTCTTTATTTAGATTATATGTTGTTATAACTTGATTTTAGATTATTTGTTCTCATAACTTAGTGAAATTATATGTTGTTAGAATTTGATTGGACTATGTCATGTGTAGAAACTTGATTTGATTTGGCTCTGTTCGTAAAATTTTATTGGCAAAATTTGTGATGTCTTGGTAAAATTTTATTTCATTTCATGTTTGAACTTTATTTCAATTGTGACTTACAAGAGTACAAACAAAACAAAAAAAAAATTCTAATTAAAAAATATATTTTTGACAAATTTATCGACATATATTTATTACACTAGGTAACCTACATACAAATTATTTACATTTAAATTTACATACGAATTTACATATAGATTTTTTATGAGTAGTTTTTTCCTACAAATTACATTAATTACATATGAATTTTTTTCATCTATAAATTTAGTTATAGCTTCATCTGTCGATAATCCATATATTTCTTATATATAGATGATGTTTTCATGGATAAAAATAGTGATAATATTACATATTTCACCTGGTTGTAGGTAATACTCTGATCATTATCGAATAATTATTAAGTATATAACATTATCGACGAAAATTTTTTCAAATATAAATGTATCTATGCCTTTATTTACATACAACTTCATTTCCACATATAATTCATCAATAATGTTCTTTTTGTGACAAATTTGGAATTTTACATATGGATTTGTTACATCAAAATAATTAATTTATTTTGTAATATCTTAACATTAATTTTTTTCTTCTCACATACATATTTTTCTTTCAACTCACTATAATTTTTTTTAATTTATCTATAAATTATTATATATAATAAAATTCTGTACGTAAATTTAGTATTTTCTATAAATTTAACCTACAAATTTAAATACGATACATATCTCAATCCAGAACATATAATATGTTTCTAAAAATCATAACAATTAATTATTTAGAATACATAGCAACATTTATACAACATTTATTTTGAACGAGATGAATTGATAAAAAGTAATATGTTAATGTTGGAAAAATTAAGATTTAGTGAATATTAATTAATATTGATAATCTTTTTATAATTTCTTCCTATAATTGGTGTTGAAAAAAGTGCTAACAAAAGGAATTGATGTTATATCAAAGCAAAAGTATAAATTAAGTGTACTAAAATATTGATTCTTTTTTAAATGAGCGCAATACTTATAAATACTGTTACAATATTACTAGAAGTTTTGAAAATCAAGATTACCTAAATTATATTTCAAAACAAATTTATTACAAGACAATGATTGAATGGATTAATTACCATAGAGTAAAATATTAACGTTACATAATTATAAATTTTCACTTGATACTTTGCAATTGAAAAAGGTTAGAGAAAAAGAAAATGGGTAAATTATATTAAACTATAATGAAAAATAAAGCTTACTTAAGTTTTTATAATTTCTGACACAAACGAGCATAGTTTTTCTTTTTTAATAAACAGGGTTTAGTTTTTTTTAACAATAAGTTTGACCTTGATATAGTAGTAGTATAAGGTTTGAAAATGAAATTCAGTCATGCACTCTTGCTAAAACTCCTTGGAAGTTGTTTTCATAATTGTTAATGATTTCTGCTTCTCTTTTCACTTATTTTTGTTTAGTTCTGTCGAAAGCCAAACAAAAGCCAAAATTATTACATGAGGAGCAAATAGATTCAGTAGGCAACTGATAATAGGAGTTTGACACCTCTCTTTGAAATCATCATGGTCACTGTGATTACTCTTCATATGAAGTATCAGTATGTTCCTTCAAGAAACTAAAGATGTATATGTACAACATAATGTATTATCAGCAGTCCTCTCTTCATAAACAGTCCTTTCTTTACACCATTGTTAACTTTGAAGTAAAGTAACATTATAAAACTCCAAAATATTTATTAGATTTTAATATAATATCAAACTTATGGTTACTATAGTTGCTAAATCTGTGGTGTCATCTATGTTAAATTATTATTTTTATCTCTGTAAAGAGTACAAGTTATTGTATATTATATTTCAAGTATATTGCAAGTACTTATACATTGCAATTTCAACAATACCTTAAGAATTTATTTAGTGTTAAAGATTTTATATAGATTGAGCCAATCTGCTAAGATGCCAACGATACAAGAAAAAACAATATGAATATAAACAATAGACATTAAAACTATTGGCAGTTAACATGAGATAAAGACTAAAACTATCAAGTTTAATTTGCTTATACGATATTTTTGTTAGAAGTATGAGAAAAATAATTTATCATTCAGAAATCATTTACAGATTTCAACATAATTTAATCAAAATACAGATAGAAATCAAAATATTGAAGTCCTCTTAATAAACAAAAAATAATATAACAGCATGAAGACCCTTCATGCATTAAATAATTTTATAAGTTAAACCTGTTAGACAAATTCCCTCTTTAATGTTTTTTACAGAAACTATTACTAGTTAAAATAATCTCATATCACAATATAAATTGTTTATCATAATTATAAAATATAATTTATATGTTAAAAATTTAATAATTATAACTTTTAATTAATAACTTAATTTATATATTCAAAAGGATTTTGTGCGTTACACATGCTAAAATGGTAATTTAACAAGTTCTTTTAAGAAAAAAAAATCAAATATAAATTTTTCACAAAACTTTATTACCCACTTATCTCTGATTTGTTTTTCCACCTTCTTTCTAATTTAATATTTAAGTTTTCTTTAGAATTTACAAAAAAAAAAAACTAAAAATAAAAGAAAATTATATATTATTATCCTAAATTTTAATATTTGAAATACTTATTTGTTATCAATTTAATCATAGTATGATTATAAGTTTGAAAATATTTGTTTGTTACAAATTTGACCTACATAAAACACATTATTATTATTTTTTTACATTCTACATATTAAATATTAGCTTTACTTTAGCTGGAATTTGGATTTTCAATTGCCCAAAATCTAGGCCTCTAAGTTTAGTTTTACTTTTGAAAATCTTCAATTTGGTCTTTATAAATCATGAAAACTAATTAAATATATTTTAATAAATTAAGATAAACGATGTAAAATAAGAAAAGTAGAATCTTAAACTATAATAAAATTATCGTATATATATACTCCTCATAAAATAAATAAATAAAACTCTTTAGACGTGTTCTTCATATAAAGTTTATATTGACTTTTTTATTTTTTTTAATTTGACCTAATACTTAACTAGTTTTCCAAATTTTCAGTTTAATTTATGAGTCTAATTCTTTTAATATGTTAAGGGGACATTATGTATCATGATTAAATTTTGAGATAAGTACTTGGAATAAGAATGGAATTTTGGAAGTTGGAGCAAGTGCTCCAAGTGTACTTTGAACATTTACTCATTGCATGACTCACTTTAATATAGCATTAAATTGCCAAATTAAATGAAATTATTTAAACTTTAATTTCTGTGAATGAAATAATCATAATTGATGAAGGGCAATTTTGTATTTGTAGGAGGAAGAGGTTTATCTGAGACTCCCACTACTAAGTTATCACAAACATGAGAAACTTATTCCCAATCCCCTTTGAGAAAAAGGAAAAAAGAATTCTAAAGGTAAGGTAAAGGTGTAACATGTAGCTAATATTATGGGCAGGTGGGACCCACAAACTAAACAACTGGATCATAATTATAATCTCAACCTTCTAAAGTAAATATTTCTTTTAGTCTGGGCCACCTAATCACTCTATTATATATATAAAAATAAAAACTTCTCTTAGTATTTTCTTTTAGAAAACAGTTTAAATTAATGAAAACAAAATAAAAATTCGGCAGCCAATCACGTGTTATAATTATTTGAGAGATTTTTTTCCACTATATGCCTAAATTGTTAACCCTCCTAATAAAAATGGCACGTAATTAAAGAAATTGAAATTTAAATCTCTAGAATTAATTTCTTTTCTGTAGGATTTAAGTGACAGCAATAATATATGTTTAGAGATTATAAAATTTTTGAAGATTTATTTAAAGTTTTGGTAATTTTATGCATTAGCATGACAAGAGCATGCTTGAGGAAGTGAGGGTCACCGTTTAGTGAAATTGAAATGAGAGTGGGAAAGAATGAAAAGAGATATAGCGTGAGAGATGCATGATATGTAATGAAAGTTAGCATAAGCTTTATTTATGATTGTTAAAGACGAAGGATGATGAAATGAGAGTAATTTTGTTGGTGTTTGATTAGTTGAATACTTATGAAAGACAGAGTGGGAGGCATAGAGATTAGAGAAGATTAAAGAGAGGGATAACTGTGCGGAAACACGTCCACTATGATCTACCTCTCATGGCTTCCTAAGCATATACGTAAAAATCCATCATTTCCACACCTTTCAAGTAGCATCTAGTTGAAATCTATGGGTCACTTTGTGTGTGTGGGACAAGTTTTGCCTGTGCTTGAGAACGCGTGTGAGACACAAGAGAAGCAAAAGGGAATGGACTCTTTAAGGTCAACGAATCGGCATATTACTTGTTAAGAAACAAGTAAAAGAGTTTGAAATTATTGTATCAGAAGAAAGGACCCAATGATAAAATATTTTAGTGTATGTGTATACCATAGGATAGGGTCCGATGATGATATGACCTATTGTCATGTTTGACTAACACATGTAGTGAAGGGTTGCGAAAGGAGAGTTTCTCTTTCTTTTCCTTTTTCTTTTTGTCCAACATACGCTCACCCACTTGAGGATGCCCCTGAAAAAGGGAAGGGTTGGGTTCTGTAAATTATAATTATTTCGATTTTGGGGAAAAGCTTTAAGCCATCAAGAATACATTAATTTATGGTAATGGAAGGAATGGTAGTGCTGATAGGCTCTGTGAATGCGGCAACATAGGGAGCCTTTTTATGTGGAACTGCCCTTTTTCATGATTGTGATTCTGATAGCAATGTGATTAGATTTTACTACCTTCAGCTTCCTTCAGCTCATAATATATATGTGGCAAGGTGATGAGAAGATGCCACATGTCACAAAAACTAATGGGTGTGACCGGATGGTGCTTGTGACTTGTGGAGCTGCATGGTTCAGTTATCACTTAGCAGGAGAAGGGTCAACTTGGATTGATCACACTGCAGTTGATCTTGACAAGGAGGGACCCAGCCATTCTTGGGCAATCAAACTTCCAATATTGCCTTTTTACGTGCCTAAAATACTGACCTTTCTTACAGGTGCGACTTTGGGACAAGTGCTTTTAGGGATAAGTGGCAAGTTAGTTTAGTTTAGAGTTTAGACCCGTCAAACAAACTTGTTTGGATTTTCCACTCAAAATTTAACGAATCATTTGAAAAGGAGGAGCAACCCAACCAACCAGCTGGTTCAGTGCATAAGATAAAAAGCGGGTATTGAGTGGGCTAGGAAGGACTGCTACCACCATATAATGCACAATTCTTGTATCGACCACACATATAAATGCAGAGTCCAAGTATTTGTGGGGATATTAATGGATTTTGCTTGAGGTACACTAGTCTAGTGTGTATATTTTCCTAGCCGACAGTACCACGGACCAATGAAAAGGACTTGAATTTTTCAGCAGAATTTCCAATTTTACTTTTTAAAGTGGAGCCCTACAAACGTTTTATTTTATATTCCGAAATTCAGAGCTACACATAATTAAAAAAAAAAAGTGGCAGTTTGTTATCTTTCCCACATTTTCTGCCACGTCTCTTTTAAGTGGATTCATCTGCTTGGTTGGTTTGGCGATGAGTACGATGTACAAGACTTATCCGTTTACTAGATGGATCTAGAGTTTGCTCAGAAGGCTTTGGCATTTGAATGTTCAGAAATTTGAATCCAATGCAATTGGGTAGGGTTAGGGCCACACTGTGGATTAAGTCTCAGTGCACTCATTTTATAGACCGTGGCTTGACGGCCTTTGCGGGTGGCGGCGGCGGCGGAAGCATACTCAGTATAACAGCTCACAGATCACAGATGCATCCCCAATGTAATTATGCTATTGCGGCGGAAGTTGGATATTAAAGAGTTATATATAACAGACCAAGCCGAAATTCAGAGACTGCAAAAGTGGTTCCAAGTGTCACAGCTGTCACTCAGATGTAAAATGTATATAGTTGGATGAAAATGACTATATATGCTAATAACAGGAAATGGAGAAAAACTAAACTTTGTGAAACACTTATTTATCTAATTATTAAAAACAGCAATCAAGAAATGAATTTATTTATTTATTTTTCCACAACTTCAATTTTCTACCAGCATGAAAAGGATTCATCTTGCCCAGGGACTAGAAATTTTACACCCAGGTGGTATTTTGGTATTTAAAACCAAAGCCATGCTCCACAGTCTGTTGCATCAATATGTCAAATCAAACCCCTCGAGCTTCTAATTATACTCCTATTTCTTTACATTCAGAAAAAGGATACGACAACTTGGTAAGATATACACTACATAAGCTATCCAGAATTTCCTGGTAATTTGGGGCTAAGAGAATCATTGAAACAACTTGTCCCGTCAGCATATCAGATTGCACAAATCATTCATTCTTGCCCGAGAAATGTTGGTAAAAGGAAAGACCCTGAAGTTGCCATTCCCAATACAGGTCATTGTCAGCTGAGCATCGCTCACCATTGTCTGCAGTTACATAACACAGAGCCAGCATTAGCATGAAACCTTACTTTTCAGGAAATAACAGCTTCCTCTAAATTTTATATTTAATAAATATAGGGGGCACTGGTAAATAATAAATAGCTTGATCATTGCAAAAAGTTCGATTCAGCGCGTCTATGTTAGTGAGTTGGCATTCCCTTTTGGTTTAATTCTATTTAACTTTTTCGCGGTACGTGATGACCTAGCAATAATGTTAACAAAACAACAATTGACTTCTATTCATAAGAATTTGGTAAACAATGGAAAAAGTATATTGGAAATCTGTTTATGAGAATTCGTACTGGTCTTGGTATACTGTTGATACCAAGTTGGAACAGACAATTCATCTTGGTGAAAAATATTTTGTTGGGAATTTTTAATTTGGGAAATGCCAGAAGTAAGTTGTATACTACCTCACAAGAGGCTTCTGAGTCTCTGCAGTGCCAGCTTGTAAAAGGGATACAGTCGACATATGGACACCATGTGCAATAACTGTTGATGTTGATTCCATGAAGAACTACCACAAGACAACCAGCCAATCTACGAATTGAAGAAGCCTCTCATCAAAGATTTGACGCATGCCATAAAGCAGAAGTTATAGAAGACAGCTAGCCATGCAAATTAAAAAAATAGCGATAAATAATAAAAAACAAGAGGAAAAAACAACGTACAATAGGCCGAAGAGGATAAGAGAAACAATCCTGAGAACTGGTCTGTCCAGCTTTTTCTTCAACTTTAACTTGATGTAACTTTTGACACCATACTCAAGAAGACCTCCTTTATTTGGAGCTACTGGTTGGAGCTGAGGGCTGAGTAGAAAAACAGATCCAAGAAGGAATCCTGATATAAAACCTCCTATGCTGGCAAAATTGTCTATATAAGGTAGAAAACCAAGGACGAAGTTGCACACAAAGACAAAGACTAATGTTGCTATTGCTGAAATCTGCATCCAACCAATAAAATTTATTAGTAGCAGAACAGTGAGAAAAGACAACGAAAGGGAAGAAGACAGGCCTTATTGGTATGAAATTTCCAGTTCCAAACAAGTTCCGAAAGCAATGTTCCCAGTAATCCATATAAAGCACCGGAAGCACCAACAGTGGGGGTGTTTTGGAGAAACAGAGAAGCCACCAAAGCTCCCACAAAAGCTGACAATGCATAGAATATACCAATCCTTACTGCAAAACAAAAGGAAATATTGATAAATTAGTACGTCATGAAAATCTCAAAATCTTTTTAAAACATTTTAATGTCTACAATTGTTCTTCATTTGGGTTTTACTCAGCACAGAGTCTCTCTAGTTTAAATAAATTAAGAATTGATTCCTAGGGACTAAATTCAAAACGTGACCATGATGATCAGGATTAATTTAAAAGTAAAATCACTTAAAACTACACTTTTCAAACATAAGAATTACAGCTGAACTTTTAAAATTAAAACCAAAAACTAAGAAAAGTATAAGAATTGGGAACTGTAATGGAGTTCATTTTTTTACACAGTGAGTGTTAAGATTTCACAGAACTAATAAAAAAATATCTTACAAGAATTTTAAAATAATTATTAAAAAAATAATTCATATAGCGTACACACTAATTTATGATTAGTTGAAAGTGTATGTTTGATCAAACTCAAAGTCATAGTTTCACTACTTGCTTTGTTATTTCAGGAAATCACAGACAAATATAGCATTGTAGTCATGTTGTGATCTAGACACTCTGCAAATCTTGACACCGAATAAAATTGTGGCGGGGAACCAATTTTTTGAAACATTCACTAAAATAGATGGGTGAAATAGAGATGTGACGAGAGAGAAAGAAACAAAAACAGAATTACTGGGTCCAAATTCGCGCTCCAGGCGAACTCCCACGTAGAGGATACTGGAGAGATTGAGAAGCAGGTGGAAGAGTCCCCCATGCAAAAATGGAAACGTGAAGAGACGCCAAGTTTGGTGCTGCTCTGTCAAAAGGCTCCATCGAAGAGCTCCCATTTCATCCAATCTGCACTCACAACACCACATTACTCATCCTTCAAACACTATCTTAATAAGACTACCTTCCAACTCCTATAGGTCAACATTTATTTCTCAAACCAGATCCTCCAAATTGAATCAATCAAGCTTCAAAGCTAAATCTACAATAATAATAATAATAATAATAATAGATTTGGTGATAGTGAAACCTAAACCGAAGAAACTAATTAAGTTACCAATAAGCAAGGATATGAGTAAGTTTGTTTGATTAAGGCAAGGAATAGAGGAGACTGACTTGGACTGAGAAGGACCTAGGAGTGGATTCTCGGTGAGAGGCTGGAAGGATAACCTTCCGAGGGTTTGCAGAAGGCAATCTCCGTGAGAATTGGTCCAGCAATCGTTAACGAGCATGGTTGCTATGAAAACTCCGATTTGGATTATGACGAACACTGAAACCACCCACGTGTCGCCTCGCCGCCGTCCTCCTCTTGATTTCATCAACGGAATCCTTTGGTCCGGCGCAGGAGACAGTTTCACGTCGATGCGTTGCAAACTTTCCGCCATCGCTAAAAATCTTCAAGATTCTATCTCCAGATAGAGAGAGCAGAAAACAGTCGATTAGTTCGTTGAGTTTGGCGGGAAATAAAACCACCTTTCCTCTGTTATGATTTGTGTTTAAAATATAAAGTTATTGTGCGAGATAGTTTACATCCGGATCCGTGGCGCAATGGTAGCGCGTCTGACTCCAGATCAGAAGGTTGCGTGTTCGATTCACGTCGGGTTCAAAATCCCGATCCCGAGCTACCATCGCTCTTTTTTTTTTTTTCTTCTAATAAGATAATTTCTACCTTTGGGCTCTTTTATTTTTTTTTTAATTTCTACCTTTTGGGCCTTCATAGTGTCTGTTTCTTATTGGGTGCATCGCAGTCCTTGAATTTCAATATTACTTTCTACACCCGCATACTTTAAAAGACCAAATTTTTATTATTAGAAAATTTTGTTTTTTCATGCAAAAAAAATAACTTCTGAAATTATTTTCAGACTACACAATTTGAAATTCAGAAACTGAAAATTTTCATATTGATTGGAGTGCAGAGAAAAATTATGGAGGTGAAAAAAAAAATTCGTCTACTTATATTGCTAACGAAAACTAAAACAAAATAGAGTACCATGGGCCCTAAAGAGTATAAATAGTTTAATTTTTACTCTTTCAGTGTAAAAAATTACATCTTCAATAATTTTAAAAACATTATTGATATAACTTAAAATAATTATTAAAAAATTAAAAAAATTTCCACGATTTATAATTAGATGTAAAAGTGCATATATTATTTCCTTTTTAAGAGTTAATTTTTTGGTAAATAAATTTAAAATATTATTAATCATCTATTTCATACTTTTATACATTATTTATTTATTTTTATCGTTTTTTCAAATACAAAACTAATGTTAAATGTTGTGAATTTTTTTTTCTGAATATATTAACATAAAGCTGCAAGATGGATAGTTTTAAAATTATAAATCCATTATTAAGTAACGTACGAAACAACTTTTGTGAGACTTCAAAGTTTAAGTTCATATGTATGTCTTATAAGTTAAAAATTTAATGTGTATGCTATTTATAAGAAACATTGCAATTACTTCTGTTGAATTTATGTTTAACATTTACATCTTTTTAAGTTTAAAATAATTATTTACTTATTTGTATTTAAAAAAAAATGCTTATTTATTTTTATATTTTAAGTGATACTCACCTTCTATATTTTACTTAAATGTATTACGATAACTAAAACTTCAATTAAAAATTATAAAATAAAAATAAAATATTTAAATGTTTAAAATATAATAATAAAACATAAAAAAGTAATGATTTAATTATTATATATTTAAAAATTATAACAATTATATTGTCACTAAATTATTAATTGCCTTATAAAAAAGTTGTAATTTTGAGAGAATAATATTTTAGTATAAAAATTAAAAAACAATTATAAAATACATAATTGAATTTATTATTATATTTACATATGATTTTAATACATATATGACTACAAATATAAAAAAAATATTATTATTACTTTACTAATAATATAAGGGACATATATCTTAATTTAAAATCATAAGGCAAGTATCTTATGTTAAAATTAGGATGTGATATATTCTTTGAACTTAGGAAAAAAGATGTTTGTAACCCCTTAAGTTAATTTAAGAGTAATTAGTTTCCCTTTGGTTATTATTTGTATGGATATTGATATAGAATACGCTCAAAATTTTTATATCTAATTGATTACGAAAATCTTATAAACTTTTAGGCTATGACATAAAGAATTATATAATTTCTAATATTATTTCTAACAAAGATATAAAAGTATAAAATAATATGATATATCAATAAATTACATAATGCATATTTTAATTTTAAATTATATATTTTAATTTTAGAAATGTTTTAGGAGCATATACGTACTCAATATTTGGAAAATCAATTGTGAAAAAATTCATTTAAGGAAAAAAATAGTTACAACAATATATTAATAAAATAAAATAAAATAAACTTCACATATCTTATATTCACTTTTTTCATGAGAAATATATAGATAGGACAACTTACCTCTCGGTTTCATCATGTCTCTCCAAACTCTTTCTTTACTTGCAGATTTTTTTCTTCTCTTTTTTATTCTCACATTGAAACATCATAACCAAAACAACAATTAATTTTATTATTAAGAACAACTCATAATATGTTGATGTTATACCAATCACATTGTTTGCTTATAATAACAAACCTTATATAGTATAGGTCTTTGATATGTAATAAGACTTAGTATACTAATCATCTTATCGATAGTTATATATATATATATGCACGAAAGTTTTTATTAAATTGGTCAATTTTTTTTATTCATTTTGTAAAAAAATGTTTCTAAATGGATGTATATCTTTCTGCATACAAGTTATAATATTTAAAAGTTTATGATAATAAAGTCTTTCAAAAAAAATATTCTCTCTTATAAAGTGCAACATATTATACATATTAGAAAAGTTGTTTTATTGTAGAGAAATAAAACAAAACTTGAAAATAGAAGAAAGTGTATTGTCTGATATTGATAAAAAAAAAAAACAAAAATTATTTTATCAGAGTTAAAAAAAATAGTATTTAGTGAAATAATTATGGTTCAATGTTAAACATTAGATACATCAACGTTCCTATAACACTCAGATAAGTTTAAAGTTAAATAAGAAGATAAAGAATAGCACTTAACCCTGAATTATTAGTTTTTACGCATAAGGAAGACAAAAAAAAGAATATATAATAAGAGAATAAGATAATATTGTTACATCAGGTCTTCGAGATTTATGTTTGCATATAGTCATTTTAAAGACCTTTTATTTGTAAAAATCTTCTATTTTAGAGAGTCACATATATCTAAGGTAATCTTATTAATATATTTGTTTATAAGACATTGGAACTTTTATTTGAGTTTTTAATATCAATGTTAATTTTTCTTCCTCAAACACTTTATGTAGTGTAAAACAAGACTAATTTATCAACTAAATAATATTTGTGTTCTACAAAATCACGAGTAACTACTTTAAGGAACAATACTCTCGTGTTAGAACCTTCAAAAGAAATATTCATGTTGTAAAGAAACAGTGCTCATGTTGCAACCATTGCTAGTGAAAATTGACAAATTATCAAAAACTACTTATAGTTATATGTTAAGACACCTTTCTCATATTTTTAGTTCTTTTCACGATTTTTTTTAACCTTTTACTTTCTCGTTGTTACTAACACTTCTCATTCCTTTTTTAAATAATATATACTTGTTATTTATTTAAAGTATCAGAAGAATAAAAAATCATCATTATTTTACTATCGATTATTTTATATTTATAAACTATTTTATTAATAAATTTGAATATTATTATACTGAATAATTTTAGAAATGTTCTAAACTAAAAAAATTCGTCAAAAAAATTATTAAAATTGTAGAACATAAAGTCATAAATATTTCAACTTCAAAATGAATATAAGTTAATGAAATTTCAGAACATACACTCCAACAAATGTCATGAGAATAGTTTGGTTAAAAAAAAAAAGAACTGAAAGCTTTAGTGTAGGCTTAAGCATCATCCCCCGTAAATGTTTTGAATTAGCTCTAATATCCAGCTATTTATTTTTCAATATAAATCACCATGCTCTCAATAAGAAATTCATTTTTCATAATTTTATTTCAATTATTTTCATTAGTAGGTAAGTGGATCTACTAAGATTGTCAAATTTGAAAACATGACTAAATTATTGAGAGTTTCGTAAACCTTACTCCTAAACTCAAATTATAACCCGTAAAAATGAACTTCAATACTTACAAAAATATACTAATTCAGCATCATACTAAAAATACATGAAATATATTATGCTATAAATAATTTTTTATTATTTTACTGTATTATTATTAGTTGATAGTATAATATATTTTTTAAATACCTTTTCTAATATTATTATAGTTTTATCATTATTGTTTAGTTTATTATATTATAAAAAAATTTATATGAAGAGCTTTCAATTTTTGTATATCTTTAAAATACCTAATAAAATAATAACATTTTCATTTTTTAAAAATGATTTCATAGGGAAGTGATGAGAGAATATAAAGGAGAAGGCAAGATGAAAAGCGGAAAGGGACATAAGTTTGGAAGAGAGAAGCGGTGGTCTAAGAAAGCAACTAAAGTAGAGTATTTATTAGCCCACAAATCAATTTATTATTTCATCATTCCAACTAATTTTATTCACTTTTAATTACAATTCCTTTTTGTGATTAATTATTTTATTAAGAAGCACCCAATACAGTTCTCTGTTATTATTGTTCAGAATAAAAAATAAAGTCTCAACTATAAATATAAGACACTTCACCTTCCCTCACTTACACCTTCACTTTCTGTCGCTAATCAGTCTCTTCTCTGCTTCGTTAGTTATCTCAACTTCAAACCTTTCTCTTATTCACAATCAAAATCACGCACTGCTAGGGTTTTCTCATGTCAATTTTTGGTTCACAATCGTTCTCTGTTTCATTTAGTGTTTATTTAATTTCACTCAATTTAAGATTTTTGGATAATGGGGAATGTGTAATAAAAGATAATCCCTTCGCGGATAGGTTTGATGATGCCACGTGTTTCTTATAAGTGAGTTGTGAATGTAGGAAGTTTTGATTTTGATGGATGCAGCGAAGGGATTGGAAGTTCCAGGTGAGACCCTTGAAGCAGAAGTGAAAGCCTTTTTTGATTCTGCTCCTCCTTTGCAGAACAGTGATGGAATAACTCAGCAATTGGATCGGTTCATTCGACGCAATTCTTCTCCTTCAGGTGAGTTGTCTGTTACTGCATTCGATGTTGTGTTTCTCTTTTTGTGTGCTTAGTATAAATGATGTGTGGTGGATTTTGGTTCTCCAGCGAATGGGGAAGCGAGGAGAATTGTTTGTGTGACTTCTGGTGGCACCACTGCTCCGTTGGAACAACGTTGTGTTCGCTACGTTGACAATTTCAGTTCGGGTCACAGAGGGGCCACTTCCACCGAGTACGTTGCAGTTTGCATTTGCCTTGTTCTTGTTCTGTAAATCTTTGTTTTAATTCGGTTGAGAAGAACAGGTTGGTGATTGTGTTGTAGGTATTTTCTGAAGGAAGGATATGCTGTTATCTTTCTGTACCGGAAGTGAGTTTCTGGACCTGCAAAGTTGTATTTTCTTATGTTTTATCTATGTGGTGATCAACATTAGATAATTTATGCAGGGGAAGTTTCCAGCCATTTTGTAGATCCCTTCCTGATGATCCTTTACTTGAATGCTTCGAGCCCACCGATGAGTCCAACATTCAAGGTTATAAGTTTCTGTTTTCTTCTCTTCTCGTACCATGAGAAAAGATAAAATTATTATGGTTCATTGAAAAAATGTGCATCGTTTTGTTTTCCTTCTGTTTCTCAGATGAAGTCCACTCAAAGATTAATTTCATTTGCTATCTTGTGACATTGCCAATTAGCATTCTTTCCTACTTCAATTTTTTTCATTGGGTTGCTATTTTGTACAAACTCCTGGAGTTGTCCTGATTTCGACAAATTCTGTTCTATACTTCAGTTTGCGAGGCTTATGCGGAAGCAGTGAAGAGGGCTGTCGTGGATCATCACACTGTATGACGCGGATATTGGATTTTGTGCTCTTCTTTTATCTTATTTTCTGTGATTTCTTGTCATTTTTTTTTAATTTATGGTACGTGAGATTCAAATTATTTGGATATAGCTATAGCCTCGTTGGGGTTTTCATTCTAATGCAGGCAGTGGCAAGGGGTCTCTTGTTGAAACTGCATTTCAACACCATATTTGAGTATCTCCAGGTTAGCTCTAGTCAATGTTTGTAAACTGTAACTGTCCATTTGATTTGTTGCAACAAATGCTGACATCTTCTATATTGTATATGTTCTCATTCAGTTAGTATGGGTGTTTACTGACAATTGACTGTGGAGGTGGATAGAACTATTGTGTCTTTGATTATCATGTGTTGATCTGATTGCAAGATAGAGAGCCACTTGTTTTATTATAACTTTTAGTAGGTGTTTAATCAGTACATTTGTCATTGTTAGTTTTCTTTTGTTTTTGCAGATGTTACAAATTATTGCAGTGTCAATGAGGTGTATTGGCCCGCGTGCAATGTTCTATCTTGCTGCTGCAGCGTCGGACTATTATGTTCCTTGGAAGGAGATGGTATAAATCATGCTGTGTTGGTTCATCATTCCGTGAAAGTCTTATTGCAGTATTGACTTGAATCTTGGTTTTAAATGATTGTGTAGCTGGTTACGAACAAGAATTTATCACTATGAAGAGATTTCCACCGCTGCTTGAATAAATATAAAATTTGTACAGGAGAGATATACAGAATTTGCCTGTAGCTTCATGTGTAAACTTAAGGCATGTCACATACTTCCTAGCCTTGCTTCGGTGTTAATAAGACATGGAGTTGATGGTGCCATTTTCTTCAGTAGTAGTATAACTGTTAAGGCAATAGTTTGTAACGCTCAAGAAACGGAAGCATTTTCTAGATGCTACTGGGTTCTTTCACATGAACCAACACTGTGTGGAACTTTAAAAATCCTGTGCCTTTAAATAAATTACAGTCGAGAGACGTTAAAATGGGAAGATACATATTTGAAGAAAAATCAAAGTAGTTTTGTGTGGTTGATTATGAAAATAGAAGTTGCACTATAATGCTATGTTGAGTTATAGCATTTCAATGAAAGATTTGCTTTGCTCGGTAATGTTTATCTTGATTTATATTAATCCTGCAGGTAGAGCACAAAATTCAGTCAGGATCTCACCTCTTGGATGTGAAATTAGTTAATGTGCCAAAAATGTTGTCAGTGCTCAGGAAAGATTGGGCTCCTCTTGGTTTCTGCATATCTTTCAAGGTATTGATGATATTCGGAAAAAAATAATGATAATTTTTTTTTTTCTTTTTGACAAACAGTTTTGCTAATCAATTCCCTGAATGACCAAGGAATCAAGAAATGAGAAGTTTCAATTACAAAGTAACTTTCCATTTTTTATCCCTCAGGCAGGGGTTAGCAAAACAGTGACAAAAAAAAATCTATACGGACCTATGATGTTTTGACAAATATTAAATTGAAATCACTGGTTTAACAATAACGAAGATGTCTTACAGGAAGTTGACAGCTTGCGCAAAAGCGTGAGTATAAGTGAGTTTAGTCCTACTCTGCATGTGATGATACCTTGCATATGAACGACTGTCCTTTCCAAAGTTATAGAAAAGTACACTAACATAATTAGTACTAACTTTCTACAGGAATTTCATTGTCTATGCTTTTATCTAAGAATTTGTAGAAATAAAAATGGATGGCATTTGAGAGTATCAAAATACCACTTAGTATAGTGATCAGGTATTCAAGTTAGTGAGGTTATTTGGCTGTCTTTTCCGAAGAGACATCCAAACATAGAATGAAATGAAGTAATGAGAAATAGCATTTGGGTTGACTAAGATTTACCTTTCTTCGTTGTCTGACAGTTAGAAACAGATTCAAACATTCTTCTAAAGAAGGCTGCTGCAGCTCTTGAAAAGTACAAGATGGATGCAGTGGTTGCAAATGAACTCTCATCTCGCAAGGAGCACGTGGTGGTTGTCACTAGAGCTGAGAAGATTCACGTTACGCGTAAATCGAGTGTGTCTGATGTAGAGAATCCCCTAATTGAACTTCTTTCAGAGAAACATGCCGCTTACATTGAGCATCCCGGTAGATGAATCTAAGGAAGGACTTTGGCTCCTCCTCGTTGCAGTTCCGGACACTAAAACTCATTGCATCAATAAGTCATCAACATCAATAAAAAAGGAGAAGAATTATACACTATGGATACAGCGCAGGGCTATAGAAGAAAGGAAAGTAACAGAAGACGACACTTCTAACCATACTTTTGACATACTTCAGTTATTTATAAAGTTTGTATTTTTCTTCTTCTGCTTCTTGTTATTGTTAATTGGGCTACCCTTTTAGTCATATTAATCGATAACATTCAATTAAAAAGATACGTATCTTGATACTTTGGTACAGCTTTTGGTTTTAGGGCCATTAGTTAATAGTTAAGATGAACAGATACCTATAAGAAACAGCAAAAGGATTATGTATGGTGAAATATTAAACCATGGTCTGACAAATATTGAACTTACCGTGACGTATAAACCTTAGTTATGAAGACAAAAACACAAAGTAAATCAACAATAAAAACAAAAATTACATTGCATTGCTTTTGTAGGTTGGTCATTAGAATGTGCAGTAACAGAATATACGATCCGAGTTAAATGAAGGATTTTGATTCTTAAATAGAAAATAATTAATTTTTTAGAAATTTTCTCTATAGAATTTATTTAAATAAATTAAACAACAATTCGTAAAAATACTAATCACTCACTTGTGATGTAGTGATAAATTAACTATTCTCCGCAGACAAGAAAATAAAATAAAATTCCAAAAACGTCTCATGAATCCTTCACCGTTTCATTTTCTTTCCCCAAGATCAACGAACAAAATAAATTAAACTTTCAACTTGCATAATAGTAACCAACAGGAAATTGTCTCGTAGCGTGCACAGAAATCTAAAGTCGACGTTACTAGATATTTATCTTGGACTTCCCCAAATTTCAGAGGCTCTTTTTTACTTTCATAATTTCTAACTGCACCTCATAATTTCAAAAATAACCATTTATAAAAGTGATTTCTGGATTCCTTATTTTAGAAATCTTTAGGAACAAGCTTTCCAGATTTTCCAAAGCATGATTTAATTTCTGAAACAAACTTTCCAGTATATATATAACATTTTCGTGAATTAACTTTTTGAAACGATTTTTCTATAATAAAAGTTGTCCAAAAGACATAAAATGTATTATAGAATAAATTTTTTAGAACAAGTTTTCCATAACATAAATAATAGCTTCCAAATTGAAATTTTTTGAACAATAGTGCAGCACACAATGGAGAACGAGGGCGTAGGCAACTAGGGAAGCAGCGGTGACAATGGTGGGTCAAGAACGCAGTACACAAAGGAGGGGTATTGTAAGCTTTTTCTCTTAGTATGGGGGAGCAGTTAGTAACTATGGTGATAGAGGAAGCAAAAGCCACTTCAGATCATCACAATAATGATATAATACGACTGAGAAAACAACTTCTCATTTTAGATTGAAAATAACAAAATATATGTACATATATTTCTGTTGAATAATAATTACAAGAATAATTAGATTCGCTGAGGCAGACATCATGGTTTTGAATCACATATTAGGTATTGGTTTGTGGAAACAATGTCCGTATGTTGACTAGAGTCCCTCATCACTATCTGAATCATCAAGTTCAAGACCTTCTGCCGCCAAGAGCCGGCTGATAGTCTTCATCTTTTCTTCCTCGGCCTTTCTTCGCATCAAATCTCTCTTCTTCAGTACAAGCGCGTGCCTTTTAAGCGTATTCGAGTAATAATCGGCCGAGGCCTTCCTTTCTCTCGCCAGAATCCTCCTAGCTTCGTCTGGATCAGTCTGCGATTATGTAACATAATCCCAATCAGATGCATAGAAAAAATTGGAACATTGCTCAGATAACAGATGAAATGTGTGACACTGATTCTTTCCAACACCCATTCTCGAGAGAAAAACAAATGTGCCATGTTATATATGAAGCGAGGATCATGTTAAGTTCACTCAAACAGGGAAGGGACAGACTTACTCAAGTAAGAAAACCAGGTTGTCTTGTTGATTATGGTTGGAAGAAAATTTGACAAAACTATGACCTAGTCTTCTTGACAACCATTCAACCCTACATTAAGCTGGCAACATTTTCAAGCACAATACCTTTGAACGAGAAAGTTGACGCACGCGAAGATTTAACTCGCGCTGTTGCTGTTCAGCCCAAGCAGCAATTGCCATATCACCCCGCTGATCGAAAGCTTTTCGCTTTTTTATAAGCCAATCCATCCATGCCTGAGATGCCTGAAGGAAACAAAGCAGCAGAATGGTTAAGTATAAGAAAAGTAAACATATTCTAATTACAGCACAATAACACATCCATTATTATCCATTTTAAAGTTAGTAAAACAAATGCTTAGAGAGTTAGAGGCTCTTCTATTTCATATGTTACACTGACAAGAAATTGGAAAGCAGAACATGAAAAATATATTCTCTGTACACAAAGATGAAACAGTAGTTATTTGATGAAGTTCTGCAGTTTGATATGCTATTACAATGTATATAAAATCTTAATTAGTATTTCTTTCCTTCCTAAAGGATTAAAAGATGAAGTGGTTTGACTGTTCATTAACATCTAAAGACTATGGTTGCCAAACGGTTCATATGGTAGATACAACTTAATTAACATTATGTTTTCTGTTCATGTAGTGCATATTAGTTCTACCGACCACCTTAAAAATAGAAGAAACTTAAAGTAATACTTCAACACTATTGCTCAAAAGAATTTGTTCACGCTTGATTCTAGGAATAACAGCATATTATGATCCACTTAAAATCCCATATAACAAGAGCCATACTGGTCCAAAAGCACAAACAAGTGTAAATTAGAATTCTAAAGGAACAAGTGTGGCCAGTCAACAGCCGATAATCAAACAGCCCAAAAATATTATTACCTTCATAGGGTTGACCCGGTTATCAATATCATACTGTCTTCGCCTCTCTCCATCTATAAGTAATTCATAAGCAGCTTGAATCTTGATGAATCTAGCTTCTGCTGTTTCACCTTCTTCAAGGTTCCCTCTGCCATCATAGACTTGAAGAGTAAAGTAAACAAAGTTACTATGTATCGGGAGATTATACTCCGCTTTTATAAATAATCCCAGCACAGGAGAGCTGTTTCACAACTAAGGTGTGTGGCACACAGTTGAAGAAACACTCACTAGCCATAACTGCTTCATAGGAACGTTCTTGTAAAGAACAAACAAAATATCTCCCACGTTCCAGCAGACTAGCATTTAAAACAAGATGTAAAAACTCAAAATCAAAACTGATAAGTTGTTGCAATTGCCTGACTTCATCTTGAATGAGCATAATCATATATTGCTGCTAGATATAGCATCAGGCCACCACAACGAGAAAATTTAAATATCAAATTGATAGATACATTACAAACGACACTTCAAAAAAGAAGCAGCAAAGATGGAGATACACACCATCTGGATGATAAAATTTGGCCAAGCGTCTGTAAGCAATTTTTATCTGCTCCTCATCAGCATCTCCTTCCAATTCTGTTGTTCACACAGACAAATGGAGAAGGAACTGTCAAACAAGTATGCAGAGGAATTTTCCATCTATATTCTCTTTCCACAGAAAAAGGACATTCGTTTCCACTCCTAAAGCTTAGATTCTCCCTAAACACTTGTTGCAGAAAAAAATATTAAGTTCAGTTCATGATAGAACTTTAAATCATTTTATCTTTTTCTTTTTCTTCCGCAATAAGTTCTTATGAAAAATTTATCTGCTTAGGGCTTAAGCAATTTTCAATTTCAGCGTTACCCACCATTTCTTCTATTTCTAAGATTCCCCTTTTTTACCTTAAAGCTGGTTGTTCGTTTCCCATTTTCTCAGTAACGCGAATTGTCAGCAAACTTGAAAGTAAAAATTACCAAGAGTTTCATATGGGGATTTTTGTTCAGCCCAATTCGACGCCTTGGCCACGGTTCTCCTCTGATTCACGCGAAACCATGGATTCGAACCCCAAGAACCGATTGTAGAGTACAGAGACGGCGACGGCAAACGGAACTTGCAATTAGGGTTTGGAAACGAAACCCTTGATCGAAATTGATGTCTGCAACTAATGAAAGAGAACACCGTCTGAGGTCTACACAGGGTTCTCAGATTGCTCATAGTTTCCCTCTGATTTTTGAAGTTCTTCACTCTGCCAATTCAAGTTACAATTACAAAACCCTTTCGTGTTGGTAGTGGAAGACGTGGACGAAGAGAAGAGGTTCTGGGCCCCTCAACGATAACTAACACCCTTGAATCTCACAGAATCTTTAAAGTTGCCAAATGTTTTGCTGCAATTTTTCTTAGAGATGAAATAATGATTTTCCGTTCTCATTTTTTGTTGAATGAGAGCCGCGAATATTTTTCCCCGGGAAACTTATGGACGAAAGTTACTGATTGCGAATTTTTATTTTCAATTTTTTTATATATGTGATAGTAAAATAAACATTAATAAAGAAAAACATAAATAAACAGGATTTTAAATGATTATATGAAAAATACTAAATTTATTATACAATTACTTGTAGTTAGATGACATGAGAAAAAACTGAAAAACACCTTTTTCTTATCAATTTATATTGTGATCATATATATTTTTAAATTTCAAAATGTCTGTATGGCCATAGAATTGAAATTATGTTTTCTTCTCTTTTCACATACAATAAACTAAGAGATAAATTCAAAAGTAAAAGTAAAATGGTTTCTTTTAAGATAGCAGAAAGTTTTTCATAAAGATATAGTAGTTAAGATGATACACTGTTTATGTACAATCATACTCTCTAGAGCAGCAAATCACACAATTTGCTTCATGGTAGTACACTAACTTTCATAATCATATATATTCATATGCAAAACTCACTAACAGTTCTGCAATGCACATAACAGATGATCCAGTTATGATACATGTATCTTCCTTTATGGAGCAATCTGAGGTGATTTGTGGAGTAGCGAGGAGCCTAAGTTAGGGAAGTTCACATGGACGAGAAGCCCAAAGAGAGCAAAGAGTGCGAAGACGGTGAAAGTATTCCCCAAGAGCCAGCAAGCCACGAGCAGCTTGGTGAGTTGAGAGGATGCGTGACATGTGAAGCAGAGTTTGTTGTCTAAGGTGATCTGCCTGTGGACAATACAATGCATTTCACTTCTTCATGCCAGTGTTACAAATGGGCAAAAATAATTAGAAAAAAAAGGGCATGCAGTTACCTGGCTTACAAAACCTTCTAGTGCCTCAAATTTGTCTATAGCAAGAGCCATCTGAAGTCCGAAGTTTCCTACACCCAATGGATAAACTGCCATGTCATGGACCAAACTCTGCTGAAGTTTTTCCAATCCCTGTGAAAGAGCATCTTCAGCTTGCTGAGATGATAGACGGAGGTTGTTAATACCAACAATTTGTTGATCGGTCAAAGGCTCAAGTTGTGGTACGATGATCTGCAAAACGAGGCTAAGTGATTGGTTTTACATTCTTGAATACATCTGTGTAGAGAAAGCGTAAGCAGTTATGAAAATGAGATTTAGTGTGCGGTATGTACGTTTAGAAGCTGTGATGGACGGGACCCTCCAATCCAAAGGAAGATGCGCTCCACTGATGCTTTCCACACACCAGAGAGTAAATAGAGAACATCAGCCTTTGCAGCATCTGCTTTTATTCTGAAGAGATTTGAGTAATGGTTTAAGACACTCTGAACCACTGCATTCAGCTGAACATCGGGTGCCTGAGTTTGAAATGCATGTCTAAGCTCTTCATTCCGCCTGTGTTGCTCTTCAACCCATTGTCCATACTCAATTTCAAAAGCAACAATAACTGTTTCATATAACAGAAGGACTACTAAGAATAATATAACAAGCTATAACCACAGTGCTGCATACACAAGGGAAAAAGTACTAGAATGGCACAAAATTAACATCTAAACCAACATTGATAATTATGGTAGCATGGGGTCATTAAAATTTTCCGCATCATATTCTACTATTTGAAGCATGGGAAAGAATGGTTAATTGGATATAACAATACATACTGCAATAGTAGATGCAGGGATTTTTACTTAGCAGTTCATGGAACAAAGTTGTAAATGATCTGTTGCTTAGAGATGTGAACATATATTAGTGAAGGTGCACATGCAAAATAGGGTATCAATTTTTTTCTCCAGAATACACGGAGAGAAGAACTGATATGTATATAAATTTATATAAGAACACATTTTAGAAAGATTAATTCCACAAAAAGAGTCACAAACCTGGATTTATTGTTTCTGATGTTGATCCTATATAGCTGGCATCTAATGCAGTGCCCATGTACAGACCCTGCAAGTAGATATTTTGGCATAAACTTAAACATGATAAAAGAAGGAAGGAATATAAGTAAAAAATTCACAATAATAAGAAAGGAAGATTAAAGGTGGTGGTGATTCTAGAGTTTTGGTTCACCTGCTTTCTTGCTTTCCCAATTTCCAGCTCCAATTGCATGAGCTTCATGCGGCTAGATTCTAACTGTTTAACATACGCCTATGGATTTCAAAAAGGTACAATCAGAAGACAGATACTGGCTACCTTCTTGTAACTTCATTTATCCTACCTTTTTCCTTAGCCGACTTTTCCGAGCAGCCTCTCTATTCTGAGCTAGACGTCTTCTCATCTAAACATTCATATTAGGCGGTTATCAGACACAGACAAGCAGACAACAACAAAAACATTCATGTCTTAGACAATTCTTCAGTCACTGACAAAACTTCTTAGTACTATCAAAAATTTATGATAGAAGAATGTCTTGAAGAAATTTCATCACCTTGTTAACATCTTTATCTGTGGTCTCTTGATCGGCTCCAGAAGGCTCTCTTGATTCTTGAGGAATATATTCAGACTGGAGAATTCAAATTCAAAAAACAGTTAGACTTATATATAGTAGTTTTCACATAAAATGAAGTTAACCCACCATAAAACAAAACCTCACCTTGCTCTCCACATTATTGTCAACCATTAATATTGGGGAAGCAATTGAATTCAGGCCACCATCAACTTTAAAGCCGTCACCCCACATGCCAACTTGCTGAAATGGCTCGTATATGTCCATTTTCATTTATCTCTTGTAGCCAAATGATCAAAGAAGAGTTCTCTGCAAGATGCCACTTCTCACCAAACAAGAGACTTGCTATAGTCCTAATTCTGATTCCAATAGCTCAAAAACTTCAAACACTCTCTCCCTCTGTCCCAAAAATAATAAAGAGAGTAACAGTATCAGCAGTTTGCAGCAACATAAACTGCATCTATGCAGAAATGGTGCTAAAATCTTGCTACTAAAATAAAGCTCTCAACCTCTAACCAGATTCACACTAGAATTTTGGTTTCAGCAGGTCAAAATAGAAAAAAAAGATCAGCAGAAAACCCCCCATCAAAAGGTAATCAAAATACAGTTAGTTTAACTCAAATAATCAAAACCGTCATATTCATTGTCATAGTAAATTCAACGTCATCCATGACATGAAATTTTTTCTAGAACTAAACAGCAATCAGCCAAAGTGGTACTAGTGTTTGACCCACTTAAGTCCAAGCTATTGCTCAAAACGACAACGAATCGAAATTGGAACCAAACGAAACACTAATACTACTGTTGCAGATGGAAGAAAATACACCAACCTTGGAATTTGGTTAGTCCAAGATCTCCCAGTTGATGCTCAGAATTAAATATATATACATATAGATATAGATATGTACATGTGAAAACTCAGTAGCTCAATTGATTGATTAATAGTATCCTTATTATTCTTCCCCCGTATGCAAACAAATTGTAAAAGCAACGCTGGGCCAAAGATAACAAAATCAAATTCAAAAGCTACAGTAGATAAAACTAATCACAACTTTTACTTTTTCTCCTTTGATTAGAAAACTCTCTGAACAGTCAACTTGCTAACTTCGTTACGTTCCCACTCCAACAACAAAAATTAGTGAGTGTGACAGCGTTAAAAAATCAATAATGCATTGAAAATAAAGTTACGCTGTTTCAGTTCTCTTCTCACAGCATTTTTTTCTGTCACATCACTCGTTTTTATCTCATTTTTTTTTCAGTTTCTCCTTTCTTTCTTTATTATAACAATTGTGGTGTGAATATTTAAGGGAAACAACGTTCCTCCACGAAATATGAAAAAGAAGAAAGAAGGAACTTTATTAGCTCACAACTCCCACTTTCCTTAACACCGTTGTGATCCCTTCCTGCTCTTTTCCTGCGACCACTTACGTGTGGATAAATACATACATATAATTTTATTGTGTTCAAAGTACACTTTTGATTCTTAAATTACTGATAAAATTGCGCATCTTCCTTATTTTGTTGTAGATCATGTAACAAAATGCTACTATGAACAATTGAAATGCTATCTTCGTGAAATAATTGCTTGCAAATTCTTGGACTATTTGATTGTGTTATAGATTTTTACTTTCAAAATGTTTTTGAAATTAAAAGAAAAAGTTCTGTTTGGTAATATTTTTTGTATAACGTTTTCAAAAACAAAAAAAATTAAAACATCAAAAAAGTTATTCTGTGGTTTTTCTAAAGAAAACTTTTTTTAACTTTTTAGAATGGTTGGATAAAAAACAAATAACAAAACTTTTACTTTTAAAATAAGTAGATTAGCCAAACACATAAAAAAAAACTGAAATATATTTATTTTATGAGAAAATTGTACAAATCTCTCCAAAATTTATGCTAAATAATATTCACATCTTATTTGATATTAAAATAGACATTCATCTACATTTTTACTGAAATAACATTTATCTTCTCTTCAGTTTTCTTTTTAATAAATGACTTTCATCTTCCTTATATTTTTAATAAAATGATATTCACTTTTCTTATTTGATTTTTAAATATTATTAAGCTGAAACTTAGACAAAATTGGGTTAAATAATTTTTTGATACCTCCAAAATTAAATCGTATTAAAATTAACGCTCCAAAAGTTTTAGTATTTTTAATACCAAATATTTAATAAATATGTGATTTCGGTCCTGATAATTATTATGTTACTTTTTTTAATTAACCGTGTTCACATACTAATTTTAACATGTAAGATACCTGTATATATGCGATTAAGATGATTATTACTTGTCAATAATGCTAATTTAAAAGTAACAAAGTTACTGTCATGACTAAATTTATATATATATAAGAAATATATCAAAAACACTAAAAAATGTAGATATACTAATAGGCACCCTGAGAGATTGAGGGAGACAGATGACGGGACTGTAATGAAAACATTCATTAGGTTTTTCTAGAACATTTGCAATGAGAAAAGTTTTACAAATTTATTTATAAAATTTGTAATGTGTTAATTATAATGATAGTTTGTTGGATGTGACAAAAGATGTCGAATCGCATAAATTTCATATATTTTGTTATTTTTTGTGTATGTCTCATACATTTAAGAATAATTGTGTATAAAGTAAATTTCCAGAAAAAATTGATAAGATCTTAAAATGATTAATAAAACTCCAACATAACTTTTTTGTAAAAAAAAAAATAAAAATAAAGTATATAGTATACTAAAGCAAAATACCGAAACTAGGTTAGTTCAATTGGTTAACTTTCGTTCATGAGATGCGTATAGTAATTTGTACTCAATAATTATAAATCCTCATTTGTATAACCTTCCGTGTCCCTTCACATTGAATTAATTAAATATTGAACCATGTCTATCAAATTTAGAAACATATCCATTTTCTCATCTGATTTTCATTCCTAATCATATATTGCAATAACCTTATCTTGTTTGTTTGAGGAAAAAAAATGGAAAAAGAGGTTGTAGATAGCTGCATACTTGTTTAACAAAAAGTAACACACCTTACACCTCAACCTTGGTAATAATGAAGTCCAACATAAATATAATAGCCTACTTCACAAAGCCAATTATTCCACTATTCATTCAAGGTTGCCCCTTCCAACCTCATAGGGAAAGTCGTGACACTTCATAAACGACATCTACGTATGCTTTTATAAAGGAGAAGCTAAATGACGATTTTCAAAAGGTGCCCAATTTCCTCTATTTACATTCCCCACTTTTCCATTAAAATAAAATAAAACAAAACAAAAATCATTGTGAGATCAACTTTAGCCAATAATTTCCCTTGGTTTCAACCATGAGATCAATTATGAAGCTCGTATTTGGTGAACATTTCATGTGGGTTTACATTTTCTGTCCTAATCTATGCCACCTTATACCAAAAGTCCTGCGTGCTTAGGAGAACAAAAGGTTTGAATTTGTGACCCCTCCTTTCACGTAGTCCTAATGCTCACACTTAGAAAACAAAAGGTTTGAATTTGTGACCCCTCTTTTAACGTAGTCCTAATGCTCACACTTGTGCATGTTTCAAGAGTTTGTTTCCATCAATTTTTGACTCACTTATAGTCATATAGTGCTAGAAAACTAAATATGCATCTAAGTATCACATGTTGAACATTGCTTTAAAGTTTTAGGTTGAATAACATATAAGAAAAAAAAAACATACATTTTAAATATAGTGTCAATTCTTTATGGGTGTTTGACTCAAGGTTTCATATTATGAGATTTTCCCGCTGTTTACTCTCTCGACTTTCTCAATAAGTAGTATCAAAGTCGATGGTAGATTATTGTTTGTTTGTTCAAAAAATCTCTGGTGATGATTTTATCATTCTTTGGCTCTATGTTGACGATATTTTAATTGTTGGCAGGAACACTTCCAAGATTGATGAGCTGAAGAAATAGTTAAGTTTTTTGCTATGAAAGATTTGAGTTATGCAAAACAGATTTTGATTGTGGGCAAGAATACTTCCAGGATTGATAAGTTGAATAAACAATTGAGTAAGTTATTTGTTGTGAAAGATTTAGGTCATGCAAAACATATTTTGAGCATGATGATTACTCGGTAATGAGTTTTCAGAAAGTTTTATCTGTCACAAGATAAGTACGTAAGGAAGGTGCTTAAAGGTTTAACATGGACGAGACTAAACACATTATTGGTCCTCTTGCTCCTCATTTTAAATTGAGTACTCCCACTTCAGATGAAGAGAAACAAAAAAAAAGTTTCTTATATCTCAGTTGTTGGAAGCTTGATGTATGTTATAGTATGTAATAAATCAAATATTGCTCATGTGATTGGTACCGTAAGTCATTTTCTTTCAAATCCAAGTAAAGAACATTGGAATGTTGTAAAGTGGATTGAGATATCTCAAAGGTACAACCAATTTGAGTCTTACATTTAGTGATAAAAAACCTGTTGTAGTTGGCTTTACTGATGCAGACATGACAAGAGATGTTAATTCTAAAAAGTCTATTTCAAGTATATGGTCAAGTTCTTGTAAAGAGTTGTTCATAAAGCCTGGTTTCAAGCAAGATCGCTATGTGTTGTTTTGTGACAACCAAAGTGTCATTCATCTTGGTATGAATTCTACTTTTCATGTTGTCTAGGGATATGATACTTTTGATGTAAAGAATTCATACGGATGATAACGGTGTTGACATGATGACAAAAGTGTTGTATAGGGAAAATTATGAAACATGTTGCTATATCATCAGATTGGTAAGGGCCTCAACCTAGTCAAGAAGGGAGAGATTTGTTGGGATGATTCTCTTTTTGTGAGACCCAAACCCATTTTTTTATGTATCTATGACACATAAAAGACCCAATATAATGTATCCACATTCTGATTAGGGTAAAAGGAAAAAAAAATAAAATACTAACTCTAAGGGTGTGTAGCTGTCTAAGGGTGTGTAGCTGTGTGTGGGCAGCTGCTTTAAAGAAAAGATAGAGATGCCAACAAAATTCGCAGCTACTTCATACAACAATCAACCTTGGTTATTTTGAATATCTAACGGTAAAACCTTGTCTGATCAAACTGCAATTTTTATTGAGATTCCTCACTCAGTTCTTCAATCTGACTTGTGGGATTATCCGTTGGAGGTATGTAGAAGTGCTAGAAATTTCGTGAAATGTTGTTGTCTACAACAAATTCCTACTATCACCAATCTTAATTGTTTTGAAAATCCAACTATTCGAATTGTGCTGAAATTTTTATTAGAGTTTTATCACTTATAGTACTTCATTCTAAACAATCATATTTGAAATCAAAACTATAGTTTGTACTAAGAAAATTTGCAAATAAAAGTAACATTTTTAGTTTTAGAAACCATTATTAGTAGCCATTTAAGGATTTTGTTTTTATCTTAAAGGTATTTTCACGTTAATTATTAATGTTGATTTATTTTTTTTATTTTTTTACTACATATTAACGTTTATTTAATTGATTGAGTTCATGATACTTTCTTATTGTTGTTATGCCAATAATAAATTTTATTATTTTTTTTGTCAGGCTGTCTCACAGAGATTATATAGATCATTTTAAAAATAAATAAACTACTAAACCGGGTTACTTTTATTCAAATACAAATTTTACAAAAAATTACCACCGTATCTTAATTGATTTAATTGCTTTTTTATATTATTCACACCTTTTCTATATTATTCAAAGACAATGCCATTAAAGACCGTGGCAAATCTATGTCTTTTACATTTGGCAAACCTTATATTATTCAAAGACAATGCCACTATGTTCTTTTACAGCAATTTAAGATTTGCAATGTGCAAAGTTTTACTATATAAGCATTGTGTATGAATATGATCTGTGTATTTCATATTTAAATGTAAATAATTATTGATTATGTAATTTAATTCATCTTACTGTTGTGGTTACAATTCCAACAAGATTCGCGTACCATAAATGAAGTAGACCATACATGGTTTTGTTTTATTATTATTATTTCAGAAATAATACATGTTAACGTCTTAAAGAGTCAGAGGAAAAATGATTCAAAGATATCGTCTTTTTAATTTATCTACATTCTTAACATCAAGAAATCTTACAAATTTGAATTTTTACCTCTTCTTATCTAGTTTTATTTATATGAATACCTCTTTTAATTTTTTACACTTTTGAAAAAAAAAATTCACATATCATACTCTTCGAAATTATTGGAAAAGTGTGTAAAGAAATATGCAGTTTCATTTTTCTACTTCACTTCATAACTCCTTGTTGTACACTCTATTGTTTAGATTACATCGTCTCCATATATAGGTTTTTCAGTCATTACATTTCTATACACCTGTTTATATCTCTATTCTAAAACAAAAGCCTTAGTAATATTCTGCTATCGTCATCACTAATATTATCGCACTCCATATTTTTAAACTATTTCAAAGTTTCATCTACAACTTCTAATTATTTTTCGAAATCATCCTGGATATGTAGCTCTTTCATGGTAATGTTCCTTTAATAATGCCCTCATCCTCCTTAATGTACAGGATTTCATTTCTTACCCTCCTTGAAATATCACGATTATAAAAGTATCTTATATTTTCATCTCCCTCCTTAAGCCATTTTCACCGTAACTTTTACCATAACGTAGAACATTTCATACCCATCAACTTTGAAAATTTCCCTATTACTCTCTTCTGGACATTCCTCGTTCAACTCCACATCATATTCTTTAACAAATAAAGAAAAAAAAAGGAAGAAGAAGAACAACAACAAAGAGAGTACCATGTTTGAATTTTCAGAGAGAATGCCATATGTGCAATTATTCCTATGTAAGCAGGTGGTATAATTTGCATTAATCTATTGATTTGGATATATGAAATTAAAATGTGAAATAAGGCAGGTTTATATATATATATATATATATATATATATATATATATATATTTTTATTTTTTTTTATTTATATATTTTTTAAAAAAATTTCTTTTTATTTTTTATTTCATAAATTTTATATAT
>Ga0099825_1001109_pt1 | contig 33182 bp, 10 predicted proteins | sample SiratroredBW_FD_76838 | JGI IMG/M metagenome (GOLD analysis project Ga0099825, IMG submission 76838) | Root nodule microbial communities of legume samples collected from California, USA - Siratro red BW | ecosystem: Host-associated > Plants > Roots > Nodule | place: USA: California | collected...
AAAAAAAAAAAAAAAAAAAAAAAAAAAAAAAAAACATGCCTTCTCAATATCCTATCGAGATTGAAAATACAAAAAAATAAGACAATAAGTACTTACTTCTGCTACTACCAACTAACCAGTTTTATCTCAATAACATGCATGATAGTAAAAACTTGAATTATAGTTTACATAATAATACCCACGATCTCAAGCCCTAAAGTATCAATTTAGTCTTATTCTTTACTTGAATACTTATGGCTCTAATGGTAAATGGACACAATCATCAACAACACCTAGTTGCACCAAACAGATAATTATGTTTCTAAACAGTGTCATAAGATTACAAACGCTGGGTGTAAAATCCCACCTAAAAGTTTAAAACTTTCCGTTAAAAACAACACCCATCTAATCAAATAGGAACAAAAGAAGCAAAGAAAAAAATTGATTGGGTAGGTATGTTAATTCTAACCTGCAAAACAACAGAATGAATGACATTAGCATACTTGACAGCCAAATTGAGGGACATACACCTGGCAGGAGCAACCGCATAACACCGAATCTTCTCCTTAGGAATCCCACCCAAACGGTCCCTATGGTTAACAACCAAAATCGTCAACAACGACACCACCCCAGAACCCAAAGAGTGTCCCGCAAACACCATATCATACTCCGAACCATTCTCCACCCACAACCGCTTCAGCGTCTCCGATTCCCTATTCAGCAGCCACACCGCGGACTTTAGTAGCCCACGGTGCACATACCCGCCGTCGAACATCTGCTGCCCCAACCGGTTATCAAGGAGGACTTTGTAGTCACTCTCATTGGCCAGGTTGAGGCCACGCACCGCCAGCACGATCTCCTTGTGCTCGTGGTCCAGGTAGATGAGGTAGGGCGGCGCGTGGCCGAGCGTGTCCTCGTGGGTCACGCGCTTCACGACCCAGTCCGGGTTCAGGCGCTGGCCGGAGGAAGGCTTGTAGTACTGGGGGTTTCGGAGATCGGGGTCGTAGTTTGCGAGGATGAGGCGGCAGACACGCGGCACCGGGTCAAACTCGTCGGCGGTGGCGGCCGGCCACGTGGCGCTGTCGTAGCTTCCAACGTAGGTGCAGCGCTTCCAGAGCCACCGCGCGCAGCCCAGCACGAAGACGCACTCCACCACCCCACACGAGGCCGACATGGATTGGTTTTGGGGGGTTTGATGTAATGGGTATCTCGGAAGGAGTGAAAGTTGAGAGCTTTCGAGAGTGGGTGATGAAAGGTGAGAGTTTGCGTGTGAGGGTGTATCAGAGATAGAAGAAGAAGAAGCTTAATTGGGATTACTTGTTCTGGCACTAATACATGGAATTGGAGTGTGGTAATAGAATGTATGGCACAATAGAAGATTCGCGCGTATCTAGCATATAGCTGCATAGAGAGAAGGCAGAGACTGAGATTTCGACATTTCCACAGCTTCTCCTTTTCTCTCTCATCGTCACTTTCCTTTTAAGGCTTTTAAATTGTCCAATCTATGCCTTAAATACATGTACAAGGAATAAATTCTAACTCTATGATAAAATATAATGAATATGCAAGTCTACAAATTAAATAAATAATCCACATTTTCTTGTCAAATATTCAAAATTAATAATTCAAAATATTTAAATCCATTTTAATACATCTGGACATGAAGGTTCGATTCATGATCAATCATGAAGTGGATGCATGCTTCGACCTTGAATATTAGCATTTGATTTTATTCATAGGAGGCTAATTATTTATTTTATTTAAAAGTTTTTCATTTGAGTGAGAAATTATTTTAAAAAAATGTCATGGCTTTGAGATATTATTGTGGTGGTTTGGTGTTTGAGGATGTGACTAACCAAGTCTTAAAAAGTGATTTGAGAATGTGCTGGCATTTGAATGTTCTTAAATGTTTCAACTTAATTGCATATTAAAGTATGTGACGATGTGGCAGACTCTTCTTTCAATGCTTGCATGGTGTAGACTCACCATAGCATCAATGAAAAGTCTCCTCTGATTACCAGTATTTTTTTTATTTCCTTATTTCCTTATTTTTTTTTTATGTATAAAATTTTTTGTTTCCAGAAATAAAAAACATGTTTGTTTAATTTTGATCAAGGAGATAAAATTGAAAAAACTTAGTGAGGTTTATGAAACATTCCTCCTTATTTATTACAACAAGACACCTTGTAATAAAATTATTAGTATAAGAGATTTTATAATTTTAATAACAAATTTTATTTAATTTTTATTAATTGCTCGTTTTAAAAGATATTTTACAATTTTATATTTATTTATTTTTATTAAATATTATAATTATTATAATAATAAATTTTAAAAGTTATTACTAATGATAATTAATTTAGAAACTAGCAACCAATGACAAAAGAAAATAAGGTTAATTGTATTTAAAAATGTTTATGTTATGACAAAAAAATAAAAATGAAAATTATTATATATTTTAGTCAATAATTTTATTTGTAGAAAATTTAAATACATAACGTTTGAAAAATAAACATATATATAATTATTAATTTTTCTAACTAACTATATATATATACATTAAAATTAAAATAAAAAGAAATTGCATTAACATTTACATTTCTTGTTTAACTGTTCTAACATGTCAAAGACTTTTTAGGATATTGGAATCTACAGCAAGTTTAGAATTAATACTGTAAATTTTTTAGAATCTTTTAAAAGAGTCGCGATAAGATGTGATTTTTTTAGTAGTAAATATATCATACTTTTTATAAATTTCTTTGATAATTTTCTATGATCTTTTTTTATCGTAGCCTATTATTAAAGTAAACAAATATTTTAAATGTTTAAATTAAATGAAGTCCTTGTAATAAACTATTATAGTTTTATTAAGCTCCTGTTGAAAAATAATATTATAATTTAATACAAGTATTTTGGTGCAACTTGTTGAATACGTATATCCTGAAATATATTATAATTTCTCGGTCAAGTAATGTATGCTATTTTATTTTTTAATCTTATAAGAGATTATTGTATTTTTAAATATATCTATAAATTTAGAAACGTTATACATGTACACACAAAAGTAAGTTGTGATTTATTAAGTTAATTTTTGTTTGGTGTTGGTGTATATAATAACAATTACAATTGTTGGAAAATATTACAAGTTCAGAAGAATATTCGTAAATGTCTGAAAAACAACATAAAAGGAGATATTATCGTTTTAAAAGATAATAAATTATTATTATAACTTTTGGAAAAATGTCTTTTTATATATCATATATTTTAATTTTAAATTGTACAATATATATTTATATAATGAGATGCTTTTCTAATCTAATAATAGTAATATATAAAAATATATGGCCCATCACAAACAACCCATAACCAAGTTTTCAAAGGAGAAACAAGATTAAAAGCCACAATTTCCTAAAGTTAAATAAAATATTCAATTGCCAGCGTAGTTGCTTATCAAAATTAATGATTAAATCTAGGTAATTACATATTTTAAAAGGTTCTATACTTCTTCTTTCCTCCTCCTATTTACAAAGTACAATAATTTTCTGAAAAAAAGAAACATAAATAAACCTTGGATTATTTTAACGCTTCTCAGGAAAATATTTCCATTTGGAGGAAGTAACAGCCAGAGAAAAAAAATATACATCACATATGGAAAACAAAATAGGAAAACAAAAAAGAGTCATGGGTTTAATTCCAATCTTTGAGAAAAGATTTTGATTTGCACTATATATATACGGTTTCTTATAAAACCACCTCAATTGTCATTAACGGATATTTTTGCCACTTTTATCTGTTCATTTTTTTATGTCTTGTAATTTTTTTATGTAAATAATATAAAATAAATACATAAATAATTTTTATTTAATAAATAGTTATATTTTTTTATCATAATTTTTTTCAAAGTTGACATAACGAGTAAATTAATCAAAAAGTAAAGTAAAAATAAATATTTAATTATTGTAAAAATAATTGATATTTTTTAACTTCAAAAATATTAAATAAATAAAAACAAAATCATAAGTTTAAATCCACTCATATAACTGACTGAGAAATATTTGTTTAATATTTAAGTCATTATATCATTGCACAATTTTATGTGTATGCAAGTACAATATCTTAAACTTAGCAAAGTTAAGAGCAAACTTGTAAAGCTGTTTATGTCATTTGTCTTTGTGCTCTTTTCATCCCAACAATTAGGGCGCAATTTATACGTACATTTCTCACACCTCCTTACACAACAAACAACAGTAAATCACTGGATGCAAATAAAACATCAGAAAAAAATGTTATTAGCTACCCATGAATACTGTATATATGTATGAATTAGACTTTAAAAAATATGTTTAACATGAATAAGATATTTCAACCTCTTTTATCCTATTGTTCAATTACATAAACTAAGTCCTTGAATAAATTTGGAAGCTAAGTATTTAAACAGATAAATTAAATCAAACAGACACAATATAATTTTAATCAAGATTATACTTGAATCTAGCAAAACCTAACTCAATATCTTTTCATTATGGTGTTTGTTTCAAAGACCATCGTTATTGTAAAATAGTCTCACACTCTTGATAAATATATTAAAAAATAGTAATAATGGTGATTACCATATTAACTTGTGAAAGGACAATTTTTTTTTTAAAAAAACAAATTGACAGTACATAGTTAAAGAAGAACTTCATCATTAAACTTATCTCAACGTTGAAGAAGGTATTGAATACAACTTGTCTTAATAGCAATTCCATTATATACGTAGAAGAGTGTGAAGAAGGGTCATCCAGAAGAGGATTTTGTGGATTGGATGAGTTTGACAGCAATGGAGTAAAAGTAAATGCTTTAGGGTAAAAAATTAACAAATATTATTTCATAGCTAAAATTAAAAGAGTTGACAAGATGCTGTAAATGAGAGTGAGGATGACAATAACCATTGAAATTCATAATTTTATTTTGTTGTTGCCACTGAATGTCATACTTCAGGTTTTCCATGGAAAAAAATAGGAAATTTTTAGTTTTTTTCCTGTTTAAAGCCAGCGAACATCAATTGTAAGATTATATATCAACTCATAATCAAACTTTAATAATTATTGTTGGGCTTATCAAAGCAATATCAAATCATATTAATAACTTATAAATACTTATATATGTTTGATAATTGTAGGCTAAGAAAATTGAATTAAAGTTGAATATCTATCTGAATTTTGCACCAAAATAAGAGTGTATTTTTCCAAGCAGAAGATGCTTGAAGGAAAGAACCTTGGGGTCCCTCTTTGTCTTGTTAAAGCAAAGCATCATCCCACACAAGACAACCTGATGATAATTTCTAAAAAATTATAATAACAAAAGATTGCATTACATGAAGAATGATGCTGCTTCCACTCCTCTTTAACAAAATTTTGCACAATGAGTACATGCAAAGGAACTAGCATACAGCATCTTCATCTCATCTACCACTAATATTTAAACTGAAGAGGTACATAAATTTATAGCAAAACCACTCCCCAGAGTACAAGTACTATCACCATTAGAAGGCTTCGGATTCCTAACTCACCACCATGAAGATTCCTGGCCGAAGATTCTGAATTTGTGGAATTCATTGATGATAACGTGACGTTAGGGAAGGTTCCATTGTTGCCAAGACTGCACATGTTCACATATATTAATTACTTGTAAGCATAAGTAACAGCACAAATAAACATCACAGCTAACCAAATGAACCAAAATGGCAAATCTCTTACCTTCCTGGAAATACACAGGATCCATGACCTGCAGTCATTCAAAATGTCCTTAGTTATTCTACAAATCAGCAATAGAACTCTACACATTTTGCAGCTAAAAAGATCAAAATGTACTTAGTAAAATATGACACATATGACAAACGTTTCATGTCCACCAAAACTACTACTAGAAAATGAAGATATCAAAGTAGAAACCTTTTAAACTTTGACATCAAACCGAAACTAAAAATTAAAATGAGGAAACAAAAAGCTAAAATTTGACATCAAATCAACCATATTCTTAAAGGACTTAGTAATTTACTAGGATTGTTGGTGGAGATTGTAGCCATGTCATTGAAATCACAAGACTGAGGAGACTTTCCCATCTGATGATAGTAAGTGTCAAAAGCATAATTTGCATGTGCAACCACATTGTCTGGTTCATAGCATGGTGCTCCCTGCAACAAAGGAGAGCAATCCACCTTGCCAGGTCCACAAGCCCAATCTATTCCAGCTTGCAGCATCTTGGGATCAGCACCATCCTTTGCAACACAGTAAGTTTGATTGCTGGTGTCATTTGCCAACACTCCTCCTGATTCTGTTAACTGTAGAACATAAATAGGTTTCCCATTTGCATCAAACAAACCCCAGTTCTTCTCAGACAATGAACCTGCCTTTGCATCCTCATTGTAGAGCTCATAGATGTAAGTACTAACACCAATGCGGGGGTGTTTGGGAGTTCCAGTCACGTTAAGCACATGCTTGATCAAATTGCTGTTGTAAGTGTTGGCATTTTCTACTGTTGCATCTGGTTCATTGGAGTCACCTTTTGAGGGCCAGCCTGTTTCACTCACCACCACAGGAATGTTAGTGTAATTGAGAAAAGCCATGGCAAAGTATGCTGCATCAATCACAGAATCAAAGACGTTGGAGTAGTGGAGAAGGGTGTTAGAATCAATGACTTCTTTGTTTGGAGGGAGGGGTTTGAAGAGTGCATAGTCCAACGGGAACACACCATCTGTCTTCACATAGTCATAGTAAGGGTAGGTGTTGAGCATTAGATAAGAGCCGGTGGATTGCAAGAATTCAAGCATTGGAACCAAGACTGAATTCAGCGAGCGGTTAAAGAAGGCTTGTGAGGGTGGAAATGAGTCAATGATAATGGAAGAGGAAAGGGGTGTTGAAACTTTAATTTGGTGATCAAGATTGGACGCCAGAAGGGCTGAGTGAATGAACTTAAGGGCACTAACAAGCACTTTTGCCGCATTGGGGAGGGCAGTAAAAACCTCAGAACCAACACAAATAGATGTTATGTTAGTGGCAGGGTAATGTGCCACCACATTACGCGAAACCCACTTTGCAGCTGTGGTATTTGATTGACCAATTGCTAGGATCTCTTCATTAGGAACAGACACAGCAACTTGAATTCCTGTGTTTGCAAGGGCAATGAGCATGCCTTGGTCAGCATCATACAACTTAACATGCCGAATTTGCTGGGCTTTAAGTAGTGCTACTACTTGAGTGGGGTGAGGCATATCTGAGAGATCTCTTCCAATGTTCACCCCTATGAATGGTTCTGCAAGTTACAAACATAGAGATCCATTAAACTAGTTTCAGAATACAATCATCACTTTGGTTAAATAATCAAGGCTGGCCTAGAAGCAAGATTCTTTGCACATTTTCCTCTAACATGTAATTGATAATTGTGTCATGAAATATGCCCAACTAACATGTAAGTGTTTGAAATAAAAAAAAAAAAGATTGGTTGATTCGCTTTTTCTGAAGATTTAAATTTTGTGACGTGGGGAACTTTAGAAAGAATAAAATAGGCTTATTCCAAAATAGCTTAGACATGCAAAAAGTGCTAGAGTATACACTTATGCAAATGTGGAGGGAAAGGACTACAAAAACGTCCTACCCCATTTAATATATTGGAATAGCAGTGGTGGACCGCATCACCATTCAAGAAGGTCAATTAATAAAAGCACATCAACCCTCTTCTTTTTTCAATTTATCTTACACATGCACATTAATTGCTACCTCAACTTTTTTCAGTCAAAATAAGAAACATCTACAGAAGCACTCATGCTTTGAGACTAAGAGGGGAAAAAGGGGTAAACTAGAACAATGGACTAATTCATCACTCTAAACAACTCCATACCATGCCTCTCAGGGCTCAAAAATGCCTTTGAATATCAACGCCAGCTAAGTATAATAGAAAATATGTTCAACAGCCAGGCTTAGGATGTTATGCTAGTTATGTGAGGAGTGAAAATGTCTTGTTACTCTGTAAAATTCAACTCCCACCAAGCAAACCCACCCTACATTTCAACAGTGAGGGCTGAAGAGTACTCCGTGCAGTTCAAATAGTTTATCAGTGCAAAATAAACAATGCCAACTCATGTTTGTACCAAAGGGAAATGGAGGTTAAGAATGCAAGTTTAAAAACCTGGATCCCTTGACAGAGAAACTCGTCTGCAAAGAAAGCACAAGAACAAACAATATTATTATATAGGAAACTAAAACTTCCTACTCACCTTCATCTATCGCAGCAACGTATACTGCAAAAAGGAGCAGAAGAAAGTGCTTGGCCATAGTGTAAATCTCCCTAGCAAACTTGGTGAAAACTAACGTATGAACTGCTTGAGAGAGAAAAGAACCAGGCCAGAAAAATGGATAGTACAAAATGGGGTAAATGCTGTAAGAGAGACAGAGGGAGAGTGAGAGAGTGAAGTGAAGAAGAGAGAGGAAGATCACAGATGAAAAGGCTGTTGGAAAAATGAGATGGCTAAGGATTCATGTCTTCATATGTCTTGGATTTTCACTGCAACAAAGCACAGGCCAAGGTATCAGAAAAACAAGACAAGGACCGAAGAATGAGGCAAACAAACACTCTGCTACCTTTTTATTTCTATAATAATTTATACCAAATAAACGAAACTATGAATGTATATACCTTACATTTTACTAACCATAATCCCCTCATTAATTTTTCTTCCCTCTCTTCCCATTGGTCAACATTAATCAAAGTTCCCATTTGCTGTTGTATGAAATATGCATTAGGAAAGTACGTGACATTTTAAAGTGGAGACTAGATCAGTCAAATTCCAATTAATTATGGTATTTGGACTTTGCTTTTAAATATAAAGAATTTCATTCTAATTAATAATTATAACCATTGATATTAGAATCAAAAGTATAAAACAATTATTAAAAGAAAAATTATTACAGATGACAGAGGTAAAATAAAATCACAATCAATCTAGTGGTAAGTATTTGATATCACACTTTTCTATTATATATACTAGTATTTTTCTGATTCATATATAATAGGTTAAAGCATTGAAAATAAAAACCTACGATTAAGATTTGATTATGGCATTAGAATGATAAATTTTGAGGAATCAAAGTTGGCTAGAATTAGAATAAGAAACGTATTATGTCTTAAAACCAGTAACAGGGATGGAGGACAATGAATAAACGTAAAGAATATTGAAAAAGTAAAATAGAAAATTTATAAACAAGTTTTACTTATTGAAAAATAATAAAATAAAAAGATAAAGGTAATTTATCTATGGTATTAAACAGTTTGTTAATAATTATGATCTAAAAGAAATAAATTTTGTATTAAACGGTCATAAAATAGTTTTTAAAACTTAATTCGTTTACTGTGTCCTAGTCGTTAAAGTAGGAGGCATAGCTTTGTTGTTTTGTTAGTTCTTTGATTGTAAAGTTAAAGATAGGATTTTTGTTTGTACTTGCTTGGTGTATTAATGACATAGGGACTTCAAACCAATCAAAAGTTGGAGCGTTTTCAAAATCCTAATATAACTTAATAATAAATAGTTAACATTATATATTATATTGTCCACAGTCACTTTTATCTTACATTATTTATTTACTTTATTTAAACACGTATTTCAAAAAAAGGCATATATAATTCAAAAAAGTTTTTATTATCAATATTTTATATTATAAAAACCATACTACTTTGAAAACGCAAAAAGGAAGAGAAACTGGAGGGTGGGGCCCATCATCCTCGAAGGCACAAAAAGGGTCAGCATCATAGCCAACGGTCACTTTTGCATGTCTTGTAGATTTCACGCATATTTATACGGTTAAAAAACTTTGGGTAGATTTTAAAATAAATTTGTTTAAATTTATAATAAATATTTTCGAAATAAGTAATTTTAAATAATTATTTAATTGAAAAATAAATATTATTTTTTTATTAAAAATAACATTGCTTATTTTTTTTTTAAAATAAAGAGATTGGACAAACACATTTAGAAGCATAAATCTCTTTACTTTAATGAATAAACACCTATTTAAAAAAAACAAGCACAAATTTACTTTCTTCTATTATTTTCATTTTGAGGTTATACTTAATTTTATGTCTAGCCCACTCATGCTGATCGAGTTGTCCAAACTCAAATTGTTTTTTATCCACTTTAGAACAGACTTAAAGGCCCATAAGACAAAAAACGCCCGCATTGTGAAGGAAAAATATAACTCATCAATGGCAAAATTCTTCCAGCACCCCCTCACTTGCTTCCTACACTCCATTATATTTTTAAAATATCCAAATTACTCTTGAGAATGTAAAAATGGTTTTCGAAATTAGTATTTCGGAATGAATATTGAGGATATAAAATGAATTCCGAAATTTAGTTTTTCAGAATGAATTTTTGGGATGCAAAAAGTAGTTCTGCAAAAAAAATTTCATGACTTCTGAAAAACATTTTCCAAAATGGAAAAATTGACTTCTAGAAAACGTTTTTTATATTTCGAAAAACTTAAAAAAGAAAATGCATTTTAGAAAAATGTTTTCTGAAAAGAAATAAAATTAAAAAAAAATCACACCTCTGCAATGCCACCTCAAATACACAACAAACTCTCGTAACACCCATATATTCAAATCAAAACCACCATAACAAACTAAACAAACCCCTAAAACCATCCACACATTCAAATCAAAACAATACTTCATCAAAATTTTCAATCACATATCTAAACCCTAAACCAAGGCTTACCTCTACACACTCAAGGAAATGCACAAAGGGGGTCAACCGTTCCTCCGCTGCTCATTACCACTCCTCGTCGTACCTCTTCCAATGCCCTCCAAAACCTAATTTATCATTTTCTCTTCACTCAGAGGGATACTACTGTCCATTTATATTTTTTTATCGGGTGCAGGAAGCAAACGTGGGGTGCAGGAAGCAATTGCCCTCATCAATTCCTACAAGCTATTATGGCCCAAAAGAAATTTGGATTTGTACTATGACCGGACACTGGTTATGGTATGTATGAACCGGGTGAAAAAAGAAAATAACATGATATCTACCCACACCTCAACACTTCTCATTACAAAAGAAAAAAAAAATTCCCATACCTAAACTTAACTAACACTGAACCATTCTAAACTACATAAAAAATAACTTAAGAAACTAATTTGAATTGTTTTATGATTCATTTTTACTAATTTCTAAATTCTAACTGTACATAGTAGTATGATACTCAACATTATTGGCATTATTATTTCATTAGCTTTGTACTTGCAATTGAATTTCTCAGTTCTAAAATTTAGATCCTTTTCCTGATTCATCAATCCTTCAAGGGTTAACAGTATTCCCTGCTGGTATTGGTTGTCCGTTTTTGTTTTCTACTTTTATATATAAAGACCCTTTGCTTTGTCCATACGAAAACGAATTGAAAAATACAAATAAAAAATATGTATACTTTTTAGTTTTTAGGTAGATTATATTTTAAGATTTTTCTAATGTTCGATTCTTTTTAACAAGATGTTTTCATTTTCGCTTTCTCCTTTTTCCACATCCACCAGTACCTTCCACTCATTACACAGTATAGTTTTCAAGTTAATGATTACCAGCTTATGCTTGTTCATTCATCTTCAACGAGGAAATTCTCGAATTCAAGGTTCAATCCATGTCCTCTAGCAAATTCTCCTCCAAAAGTGCTTCTTCTAACAACAGATTTCAACTTCCACATATATGACTATACCATGATCAAGTTCTCACGTCATGTCAACTTCAATTGATATCCAAAGTAATTCATTCTGAAAGAAAATTCGAAAGAAACCAACCCACAGCACATAAAAAGTGACCAACAGGTTACATTAATCAATTATTTAGTAACTTTCTTTTGCAACAAAACTGACCAATAGGCTTTCTGGAAAGCACATTATGTTTCCGGTCCCAACTAATCGAAAATGGTAACATGTGTCGAAAGATTATTGAAGCAACAACATAGTAGAAAATACAATCGATAATGTGAAAGACTAAAACGCGAAGGCAAAAGAAAATGCCTGGCCCCGAATGGCTGAATCTTTAGCACCCACACATGTATTTGTTATATTGGAGCAGCTGTGTTGGGTACCCTCCAAAACATGATGTCTGTTCCTCATACTCTAATGCTCCCCGTGCCCGAGATGGGACACCGTGGCACCTTCCGAACATTGTAGAACCCATAATCTATGTGGCTGCACAAGATAACGTTCTTTCTAAAATGGATCCATGTAATAATCAAATCTCCAGATACGCATTCATCATGTTCATTGGTTTAAGTGTGGGATATACTAATATATACATAATTAATATGGTGGAAAATTTGCTCAAATTAACAATAATATTCTCCTCTTTTTTTGTTGTTGCCTTTTTTACTTTTCGTGGATTTAAAAAGCTTCCCTACAAAACGTTGACCTCTTGTGTCTTCTTTTTGTTCCTCCTGCGTTGGCTAGTACTCGTCTCTTCCACAAGACAATGAACTAGTTACTACCCTACCATTTGGATGATTACAAGTTCTTTTGTATCACTATTATTGTTTACAGAATAAAATCTTCTTCAAGCTGAAAAAACTATTACGGAGAATGAGTCCTTTTTAATATCTAACAAGTTGCTTGTAGAAAATTTGAATCCGAGATCTTTACTTTCATACCTATTAGTTGATAAGAATATCTCAAGTTTTTCACCATTCAGATTTATTGTGTAGGTAATAGACCTTGTTCACACATGCGTGTGTAGTGGTATGGTAGTGGATATGTGGACCTAGTCTAATAATTCCATGGCCATGACAGTTTTATCTAAAATACAAAAGGAAGTCTACACCAAATTCTGATTCATAAATTTCCCTTTCTACCCACTAACTTGGAATTATGGATTCTTTATAAACTACGCGGCTAGATAAAATTTTCTCATTTTTGGAGAAACTCTTGGTGAGAAAAATGAAGATACGAAAATGTGATTCCAACCAAACTAATAGGACAAGTATGATTGCGTCAAGCTAGTTTGTTGGTTGAGTGATTGATGTTGGGGGAATTGGTAGAGCATGGAACAGTCTACTATGTTGAATTTGCAAGCTATTCTAAAGCTAAAAGGAAATGTGTGACCCTGTGAATGAGCAAAGCATTACGAAATGGTGTGTCTAGCTATAATTAAATATGAGGGTGTTTAGGGTTTATAAAAACAAAAACGTGGTATGCATGAAAGTGATAAAATTGCATAGGGTTATACTAATATATATTTGAAGGTATTGGAGACGTGAAAGATGAGTTGTAAACATGCACTCATTGGGGCATTGATTCATTTTAACTAATGATGAAAGGGATGGGAGATACAGAGAGAGGGAGAGGGTTACTCTTCTTCTGAAATCTCATGCATCAAACACTTTCTTTTCTTTCACTTTGGAGGCACATAGAATAGGGGAGAGACATAAGGGACCCAACATCCACCAATGGAATTCATGCGCGTTTGGGTCGACTGTCCCATCTATTTTGGTACACCAAGTCGCACCGCCCCAACCAAGGGACACCGTCGTACCATATACCTTATTTTATTCATCACAATCCTCTGTAACTTTCTTCCTTTTCCCATTTCATTCACTGTTCCATTTAGCCTTTACTACTTTTTTCCCTCTAAATTTCTTCTCTTTTTACTGTAAAACAATAACTTTAATACAAGACATAGCAACAATGTTCATAACTTAGCATCAAGACATTTGAGATGACAATTATGTATAATTAATTATTTGGTAAATATAATTTTGAAAAAAGCATGTAATTTATCTTATTACACTCTTAAGAACATGACAAGTCATTGGACTACTAATCATGTTGCTACATTGCTGTTAATGTTGTTACTTGACACAAGATACAAAAATTGATAAAAAAAAATTCAAATTTAAATTCATCCAAATTTAGATTAGAGATGACTAAAAGTATAGAAATTTAAAAAAAATTACATAAAACAATAAACTCTCTATTTAAATATAATTTTCCATTACTTGACACAAGGGACTAAAAGTGAAAATAAGATATTTTACACTATAAATCTGTCAAAATTAAATTATAGTATAATAAGATATTTTACACTATATATAGAACCAAAAAAAAAATGATACACTCTATTTTGTATTTTTCATGTGTAGTCAAAATAAAGTTTGTTTTGATGTTTGATATATATACTTATACTGTATATTAACTCATTTGTTAAATAACTAGTTTTTCTTATGTAATTGTTTAGGTTGTAATTATGAATAGAAGATAATAGTCATAAATAAATACAGGGACACATATCGAATATTTTAGTGTGTGTGTGTGTATTCTTTTGATGATACTTTTCGTTATATAAATTTTCTATTGGGTAATTAAGCTTTAGCTTGGAATATTGAAATTCAAAATGCTAATAATTTTAATTTTTATGCATCCAGTTGAAATTTTGAGATATTACAATGTAAAATTACACGATATTTTTAAATACAATTTTCCACATCTTAAATTTTAACTATATATTATCAAGATTTCTGTGCATTTGTTTAAACTAAGTTTTTATAAAGTTTTAAGAAAAAAAAAAAGTTTCTTTATAAACTAATATAGAAGTTAATTTGTAATTTTTATATTTAACTTCCTCAACAACTTATCCGTAATTTATAAACAAGCTAATTTTATCTTTAAAATTGTTTTATTTATTCGGTATACCTATTAAAATAATTTAAATTTTGTTTCTTTTAAAGGTTTCAATTTCGACAATTAAGGCCATATTTTATTAAGAGATAAAAAGAAAGTGTATCATTTTTTTTTATATTATGTATGGATATATATGACAAATTCGTGAAAATGAAATCTGGTAAGTGAGATTCTAAATAATTGTTTACATAATCTTAAAGTTTATTTATTTGAAAAGGCTTATCCTATCATTATTGTATCTATCTCTTGTTTATCATTTCATTTGTGCACTTTTTTTTGCCACCTTGACCCTTTACAGGGAAATGAAGCTCCACATAAAGCCACTCGCCAAACAATCATCTTCAATACACTTTCCTTGTTTTTTGATCCCCTGGAAATTAAAACAAAGACACTAACTTGGCTCATCTTCGTATGTTCTTAATTTTTTCCTCTTTTGTCTTGAAAAAACACCTCTCTCTTCACCTCACCAATCAAATATTAAAGCTAGTGACTTAGACTTTATGATAACAAATAAACTTACGGATGATGTCTAATTCGTTATGATTTTAACGGAAAATTTTAGTATAGATTGAATATAGATATCAATATGGATGATATCTATTATTTAAAATTAGGTATAAAAACGAGGAAATATATATATCCGTTTCATTTATGTTTTTATACAGGTTTTAATACATTTTTTTTAAGTTTTTAATTATTAAAATATTTCTAATTTATTAGGCAATTTATAAAATTTATATTCATTATTTTCTTTGTATTTAGTTTTATGAGTTTTTTTATTTTTTTTATTTTATACAATTCTTTTAATTATTTCTCCCTTCGACTTGTTTAAAATTCATAAAATTTGCTTAAATCTTCAAGGTGTCTTTCCTTCTATTACAACCTTAAATTATGTATCTTTTCTTTGTATGATTTTATTTAAATGATATATTATATTTTAGGAAATATAAAATTTTAATTTCATTTAATGAAATAGTTTAGAGAACACATGTATGATTATTCCAACTTTTTTTAATATCTTTTGTTTATTATTATGTTTAAAAAAGAATGTTTCACTCTAAATTTTAAATATTTAATCATGTAAATCCTTACTTTATGGGGTAACATGAAAAGCTTAGTTTATTGGATAACATTAAAAACTTATCTTCTCTATTCTTAATTTTGTTTCATGAAGAACCTTTATTATGCTAAAAAAATTCATTCTCTTACAAGAGTTTGACTTATTTAATATCTATTAACTTTACTATATTTTCAATGTACTTTCTTTTTTATCACAATCTTAATTATATATATATTTTTTTATTTCTCTCAAAAGTTGTACCATAAATATAATTAATTTCATTAAATCAACACATTTCATAATTTTTACTTTTTCTCTTATCTAGTTGACCTTTGTCTAATGTTGTTTGGTATTTTGATTTGATATTTAAGTAGTTATAATTTTTATATATTTATTATTGAAGAAAAAAAATGTATATCATATTGATATTGAATTATTGATAATATCATACTCACATTGTTATAATCTTTATTTTGTTGCAAAATAAGTTCATTAACATTTTGAAACGGTAAAAGACAAGTATATGTATAAGTACAAGTATGATTGTTACATGATGAGGATGAAAAAATTTATATGTTTTGGATATGAAAATGAGGATAAAGATTAATTTTTTTTCTTTAAATTTTTATTAAACTTTTAAGGACTTCTAGTTGTCTTCTAAAAGTTGTATATGCTTTTTAAACAAGTCATTTTATTTAATGAGTTAATTCAATTAGTTTTAATCAAATTTTTTATTTATTTTTGTTTTTAAAAAATCATATTTTTATTAATTAATTTAAACTATCATTATATTGAATCTATCTTTTGCAATTTTTAGTGTGTAATTTTCATATAACTTGATAAAATATTTTTTACTTCAATTTTGTAATTTTAAATATATATTTTTTAATTTGAATTGCATACAAAATTAAAAATCAACAAATACTGGAAATAGTATAATAATTAATTATTTTTTAAAATTTGAAATAGACAATAATAAATAAAATGAAATTAAAACAATAATAAAATATATTAAAATCTAAAAGATAATAATAAAATAATTATATAAGTTACAAGCTAGAAACTGCATATACATGAAAAGAAATGATAAAAGAAATTGTATTTTTCAAAGAATTAGACGTTCTTATCATAATGCATGATTATTTACAGAAGATTTGCTGCAAATATTAGCTTGGCTCATTATTAATGGTCTACTTCTATATATACATCCTGCACTGCATGCAGTTAAAGTCACAAAAGAAAATCATAGTATGCACTTTTGTTAATATGCAAGTGATTAGTATGTAGAACATTTTTTGGTTTATCAAGAATTCTAATAATTGATATGTTTTGGCAAATAATTGAAATTTAATTTCTTGTTCTGTGTCATTGATTTTTGGAAAAGCCCTTAATGAATCTATAAAACCCTTCAAATTATATCTGATTCAATCCAGGTAGCGAGGCATCGAATGACAAAGCATTTATGGAACTAATTATTTTGTTATGGTCATGGTTATATGAAAATGTAAAAAGGTTTCCTGCTTCTTTTCAATTGTCTATTCAATACTATATAGGGTCTTTCAAATTTGTAGATTTGTTTTCAACTATATAAATGATTTTAGGTACTCCTTGTATCTATAGTATTATGAACTTTATGTTTTGGTTGATAAAATAAAATAAAATAGAATAAAAATTAACTAAAATTGTGCTTAGCATTTCTGAAAAAGAAAATGTATTCAAGTGCAATGACCGTCTACCACATAACCCTGCTTTCTCTAACTTAGTCTGGCCTCCTTTGATGTGTAGATTGACTAATGCATGGAATAATTACCTAGTATACATAAAATGAGTTTGCTCCACTGTAGTTTTCCACTCCCAAAATTAATTGTTAAAAAAAATGAATGAATAGTTATATAACTAATATTTTATTATGTTTATTGCACTTAGATTATTAATGGGACAATTACGTACTACTAGTTTGCTTGAATCCAATGTATGAAGGATATGAGGGATTAGCCGCACCAAGGAATAATTATGATGGTAATTATAACTATGGATTCAATCAATGAAATTGATAAAGGTATAATAGTGATATGTGATTGAACCTTCTAACGATTGACTCACTAAATAATTTATCGTCAACCAATCAATATCACACTCTCAATTACATCTCATATAAGAAACTTTGCTTTGTGTCCACCAATAATCTTGCTCCGACAAATACTGTTTAACCCAGGTTACTCATCAAATCTAAAAGTTATTTAAATTTTAGTAGTTTTATTAATTTAAATATTTTTGGAATTTTGAAATTCAGTCATGACCTGCTGTGACATTGTGTTTGAATAAAAGAGGTTAAATGTAAAATATAAACTAACTATTTCATATGTTGTCGTCAAACACAAGATAATTCAAATAAAATATTTACCAATTACTTATTTACTGAAAAATATTATATACATACATATATTAAATATGTCTAATGTTGAAAAAATCAAATTAGAAAATTTAAAAAGAAAAATATCTTAAAATTTTAAATTAAAAAGTGTCATTATTTATTTTATTACTCCAATATTTCTTCCCTCAAAAACTAAAATTATACTGATAAATAAAAAAATGTAATATTATAAACCAACGAAACAGCCACCTATACTTTTTAATACCACTTATCTTATTGTAACTTATTATCACGTTAAATGTTTTTTTTAAATTACGGTGTTCTGTTTTTTATTTTTCTTGTGTGACTGAGATCATCATCAATTATCGGTAACATTTTTAAATTTTATATTAAACAAAATTATCAGATGATACTAAATTAAAAAAAAAAAAATAACGCAGTGATTGAAACAAAATGTTATAGTGCATATAATATAAAAAGATCATTATTATAAGAACTATAAAAATAAGTAATATAATTAAAATGACATATATTTAGTTAAAATGATATCAAATAAAAAAAATAGTTACTTTTTGCATATATATTTAACAATGGATAAGGATGAATGTCCCTAGTAACATCATTGTAAAAGAATTAATATTTTTAAGAAGAAATTATATTGACACGTGGACTTGGTATTAATGTGCTGTTGTACACGCTGGTTGTCACGCACTTAAAAAAGGTATTTTCATGACTTGGCACATCTTTACTCTTCGCAACTATTTCGTATAAACAATCATGTTTACACTACAAAATAAATCATTATTTAACTATACCATAATGGTTATTTAATCTAAATAATAAATAGAAATTACGTCTAAAAATAGCTTTATCTTTATAAAACTAGTAAATTTTTAAGTTCAGCCTTTATGAATTATCTTTTTTAATTTCTCAATTTAATTTTTTAAGGATAACATTTATTAACTGCATATATATTTTAACTAGAGGTTGAGTAAATCAATATCATAATACTAAGAAAAGAAAAATCTAAACCTGTGTTTTAAATGATACAAATAGAAACATGGCCCTTCCTAAAAAAAAATAAACATAAAATGATATGCAGTAATATTGTATATGTTTTCACCACACAATGATCAAGGAGTGACTCTCGATAAAAAATACACAAATTTATAAAGACCATCTCAAGACCATTAACATTAATCATCTGAAGTTTTAATCATATGAAGAAATTTTCATAATATAGTAAAACAAAATATACATATATAGTATGTACGTTATTAAAGAAGTCAAAATTTAAAGAAATACTGATTTTGATGGAGAACAACTATGAGAACCCCATATAAGATGTCATTTATATGTGTGCGTGGCATCATAAATGGAACAATAACTCCAATTTATTCAGACAATGATTTTTTGAAGACTTACAATAATGTGAGTAATTATATAATGAAGACCAAGATTAGTGATTTTCGATCTGGCTTTTTAGGAGTTCCAATTTGGTAACATGCTTTTGTGTCGTGTCACTTGTTTTCCAACTCCACTTGTCTTTATATTTGTTCGAAACTTTTACATTTGAGGTGATATGGATTGAGAATGATCTTCATGATAGGATACCATTTAAGACTTACTATCACATCTTGTTGGATCTCATGTCCTAATTTGTTATATGTAGTGGATATAAATGGTCACCATTCTTGGAACCTTGGCGAGAGAAATGTCATTTCTCAACCAATGGTGGCCAATCCCCGAAAAATTAAAATTCCACGCTATCATATATAAAATAGTAAGTTGAAAAAAATATTATACAAGTTTGATTTGCGAAAGTATTTCATTTTCAATTTGTTGATTTACTTTATAGAAAACATGCAATTTTTTTTATCGTTAAATAATTACAATTCTATAATAAAATAGAAAAAAAAAACATTTTTCAACTAACCTAAAGAGCTGTCACTTTCCCTTGGAAAGAGGGTTATCTGTCAAATTTGTCATCATAATAGCAAAATAGTTTTGATCTTCATGCATAAGATTCTATGGTAGGATTGGCCTACTATCTTAACAATGTGTTGAGGAATAAATGAATAATTAAAAAAATATGTTTTCGATTTTTTTGAATTTGATAATGATAAAATATTTTTAATATGTGGAAGTACAGAAAGCTCTTAATTCATGAATTCGTCCCCAAATTTGTATTCTAAAAGAGTTTGTTTGTTTGTAGGAAGTTAGGACCAGTCCTGCATAGTTTACTGATTTAGAAGATCGATTAGTATTTGACAAAAAAAAAAAATCAAAATTGAAAATATATTTTAAAATGTAAATTTCTCTTATATATATTTTAAAAATCTAACTATGATTTTTCAAATAAAAAAATTATTTGTTCAAAATGGTAATAAAATTTTGTATTTTAAGTCAGTAAATTTTTATTTTTATTTTTTTTACGTTGTGTTTACTGAATCTATAATTTATTCTAAATAAAATCATCATTTAACAACCATTGAATCACAACAAATTACTTAAATTCCATATATATTTTTTAAAAATTTATTTCTACTTAATTTCTACACTTATTTATTACCACTATTGTTTTATATTAAACTGTAAAAAATTGGCAAGATCCTTGGATAAAACTTGTTCAACTAGAGTTGTAAAAGTAGATTTTCCTCATTATGAAAAGCTCGTAAAATGAGTTAAAACAGAAAGTAATCTGCCTAAATAAAATTGAGTTCTTTTTTATTTGGTACATTTAATTAATGTCTAAATAAGCTTAACTACACTTGACAAATATTAATCATATATTTTAAAAGTTAAAGTAATATTATTTTTTAAAATAAATAAATATATAATAATTTGCATTTATTTATATATCAAATCATTATATCTAAAATAAAAACTAATTTCATTATCATAACATAAATTTTAAAAATATATTTTATATTAATTTTTCATTTTTTTAGAAAATGTCTAAAATGACTCATTGACTCGACATAAAATAAAGCTAGACCAAACAGTTGCAGCCTGTTTTCGGATCTAGTACAAATTCTCTAAATAACTCATTTAACTACTCTATATTTAACATATATATTAAATAAACCAAACCTAAAAACTCACAATTCAAACAAACTCAAAATTTAAGTTTTGTATAGTATATGGGTTGTGAGTTTTATATGTGTTTCGGTAATCTAAACTCAAATATACTTCTACATAAAAAAATAAAATAATATTGTGAAAATAAAAAAATTTCATACTAACTTAACAATTAGTCGATTGCTTGAAATTGAGTAATCTTTCTAATTATTTTAATGATATATATAACGCATGAAAAATAGGTTAATATATATAAAGCATGAAAAATAGGTTTATATATATATATATATATATATTAAAAAACATTTAATATACAACTCTGAAATCTAATTATTTTGAATGTGACAATTGATCCTTATTATATTGTATTAAAATATTTGATGTCATGATATTAAAAATTTTGTGAAAGAAGGGTTTATGTAACATTTATTTTTTAACTCTCAATTTGAGAGCTCGTTCTTTTGATATATTTTTAAGCCCATGTTGGTTAATAGTTGAGACAAATGGATAATTAATAAAAAATTTACACCTTTAAATTTTTAAAACAAAATAGTCATACAGCTACTACTGAATTTCAAAATGAAAAATAAATTAAGTACTCAAAAAAATTAAGAAATTAATCAAAAGATATTTTTGCCAATGAATTATTTAACTTTCTTAAAACTATTTCATTTCAAACTTTAAATTTTTTAAAACTGTTAAAGAACATTCCTTTCCAAAAAGATAAAGGAACCTTCATATTAAATAATCCCTTAATATAATTTTTTAAAAACACGAATTTACCACAATCCCGTGATATTCATAAACAGGGTAGTAGATTCTTATATAACTGTCAATGCAAAAAGGTTTTATTACTAACAGTATAAAATAATTTCTAAAAATATTAAATAAACCATACGCTGAATTACGTAATGGAGAATCACGCGGCATCTTGGCACATTCACAAGTACAACCTTTGACATATGAAGTGGTAATATGTATGTGAGGACCATGAAATGAACTTTTTGTGTCGTAGCAAAGACAATAAGTTCCAAAAACAGTGTGTGAACTCAATGCAATAATACTCCCCCATCACAGAAGACCCATAACTCCATAGAACATAGCAAACACACATCCCCATTTTCAAAGACCGTGTAACCAAAGATTACTAGCCAAAAGAAAACAATGTCTGAGAGAGAAATTCAACTCTTTCTGTTACTCCACTTTCTTAGGTCAATTCTCTTTGAATCATTTTTTGTACTTACTTCATACTACCAAACAAGTGAGATTCTTCCATTTTCTATAGCTTCATCAAAGTTTGGGAAAATATTATAATAGTTCTATCTCATACGCGTTTTGAGTCTCCTTTACCAGTTGGAACCAATTTTCGATGACTCTATCCTAGGTGGGTATTATGATGATGATCAATCTTTAAAAAGAAAATGATTCCGAGTAATACACGTAATTTGATTACATTTTGTAGTCTCTCCACCTGCCGTCATCCCAAGTGAAAGAAAGAAAAAAAATAAATTGTCAAATGATGAATTATGATAGACAAACATAAAGAATGTCTTTACTTTTGTTTTTATAATGAATTTTAGTATATTAAATTATACAATTTTTGCTAAATCACTTATATATATATATATATATATATATATATATTAATTCTACATGTAAAGAAGGAATGTATCGCTGGATCCATTCTTATATGTTCTCATTGAGGAATATTAATAACACACTCCTTTAAACATGCTTTTTTTAATTTATTCAAAATTACGAGTCTTATTTTGTTTAATGAGTTTTGCTTGTATTTTTTTAATAAACTTTGGTCTAATAGATAAGGTATTAACAGTTAACATATGTGTATTAAAAAATCTACTAAGTAACAACACCCTTTTGTTAGTATCATCATTACAATGACAAAAAATTTATTCAAAATTATTTCTAAATATTAATGAACCAACATCTTATAAAAAAAATATTTATTTAAAATGAATCTTTCTTTGAAACTAGCATTTACTATTAAATTATTTGATAGGTACCATGATACACTTTGTTATATTAAAGATATGCATCCTTTGAATAAATGTCTTAATAAACTTGTTAACTGAAAAAAATACATTCAACAAAAAGTATAACATTTAATACTTTAGAAACTTAAACTGTTTTCTACTTATACAAATATTTTAAGATAATTATTATACTGTACGAATCAATACTATGCAGGTCTTTGAAAAATGAAAAAGTCGTAGATGTCAATTAGAATGGAAGACTGAGTCCACTACGAGTGAAATTTATTTTTATTTTGAATTCCAAAGAGCTATAGGTTGAACATCTATCTATCTCTATACAAACTCGAACAAATTTTTTTTTTCTATTTTGAATATCTAATATTTTTAAATTTGAATATCTAATAATGTAATGCTTTTATTTGAATCTCTTAAAAAATACATGTATTTGTATTTGTGTCTTCTACTAAATTGACCATTTTACTTGATTTTTAAAATATTTGTAATTTTTGTATTTCTTAACTTATCTTTAATTTATTTTTAAAAAAATTATATTAAAAAAATTCAATATTTTAAATATCACCACTATTGTTCTATTACCTATATAAAAATAAAGAAAAAATAGTAAAATTAAATTATTTATTTACTTATAATAACAAGAAACAACACTGTTTTATAATATAATTTTTTTTTCTCTTTCTTTGTTAAGCAAATATGTAACTTATATTATTTTTCCAATATTATTTTCATTCAAATTACAGAATACATATCATATATAAAAAATAAAAACTAAATTTTATTTAAATAAATATATAAAATTAAAATATATAATCAATTTATTAAAATAAAAATTTTTTAATCAGAAAAAAAAATTATATAAATAGAAGTAATAAGGTTATCCCAACCTATATACAAAAATACATGCACACAAACGTACATATAAACATACATAACGGATGACAACTTTCTTTCCACAAAAATCTCCACCAAAACTTAAAAAAAAAAAAAAAAAAAAAAAAAAAAAAAAAAAAACAAAAAAAAACCAAAAAAAAAAAAAAAAAAAAAAAAAAAAAAAAAAAAAAAAAAAATAAAAAAATATTTACCAAAAAAATCCCCCCCAAAAATAAAAAAAAAAAAAAAAAAAAAAAAACTCACTGAGATCCTTATACAGCCTCCATAACTTAATTTTAAGCATAAAAAAATCACCACACATACAATCTAGTGTTACAAAAAGTTCCAAAACAAAGAAATAAATTTGATACCTAATTATAGCAGCAATTGACAGCTTCATCTTCTAACCAATAAACAAGGTCCTGTTTGCTTCAAGGTTCAGTCTCTCTGTACCAATATACCATCAAGATATCTATATATAAAAAAAAAAGTCCAGAAGAATAAAAACATAAACATTTAAAGGCTATAACAATATTTTGTATCTACCATTAATTCCCAACAACGCAACATAAGCAATCTAAACATAAACAATCTAATTATTAAAATAAAATAATATAACAATAAAAAAATGGACATGTAAACAATCTACTTATTAAAATAAAATAATATAACAATAAACTTATTAAAATAATATAACAATAAAAAAAATGGACATGTAGATAGAATAATCCGCTAATATTTTTATAATTATCTGATGCAATATTTTTCTTAGAAGTAATTAACAAAGAGATATTAAATGCATATTATTTTTTAGTATTATAGAATGTTTCTCATGCGTTTTAACTGAATGAATATGAAAAGTAGAACCAATGCAGATAATATATATTCTGAACCAAAAATGTTTACTTTTCTTAGGTAGTTAATTTTAAAAAAAGTTATCAAATACTTAAAACAAAAATTACTTATATATCTATATAAATTAATGAACTATTTTTTTTTTATAAGATAAATACAAAGTGAGGTGGAAATCATAGAAAAAGGTAAGGGTCAAAATTTGACTCATGAATAAGTAGAGGATTCTTGATTAAGTTGCATTCATTATGATAAATCTAAAGAAGATATCTGTGACAATATATGTCAACAACGCTGAAAGCCAACTAGCCAAGGCTTGCAATTTACATGTTTGACTGAATGCACTGTGTGTACATGCCAACGATTCTAAGACCAAACCTTCATTCTTCATTCTTCATTCTTCATTCTTCCTTCACTTCTACCCTACCTTTTTCCTGTTCACATTTATTCACTCACTTCAACTGATAACAAGTTTTCCTTTCATTGATAAATTTCAATTTTCTACTCCATGACTTTTACCTATGTCACTACATAAATAAACTCCTCTGCATGTTATAACATATACTTAGCTCATTCATTGTGATCTTCTCTAATAAATCATTCTCACGTTACTTGTTAATAGCAATAGAGACTAAAATACTAAAATCAATTTTTGTATGATCAAAACTATACTTTTTTTTCAGAAACTAATAATCATTTAAGAAAGATATTATATATATTATAACATATTTAACCTTCAAAATCTTGTTCATATTATATATGTGGACAACTTTTGAAAGAAACATTAATCTTAGCTTACAAATAAGATATGGTGGCTGTCATGATGTAAAGTATAGACAATCGTAGAACTTCGTATTTAAGACGTATTTTATGATTGAGTTTTGCCAGTCTTACCTTCAGAACCAAGTAATAAAACCTCCAGCAAAGCAAGGCCAATGGAGCATCATTCAAGAGTGCAGTGATAACTAATTATCATGTCTCATTATATATTTTATGCAGAGAATATATATGGTATCTGCATGTAAGTTGTACCTTCATAGAAGTTGAATTGTATTTGTTACTTTAACTTATTTATTAATTTATTAATTTCATTTATTAAGTTGATGTTAGATAACTAAATTTGTTATGAAGCTATAGTGATTACTATTATTATTTATTAAACATGATTTATGGGATTTTGAATTTTCAATATATATTCCACATTTAAGCAAATTAAAAAAAGGTCAAATTTAATTAATAATTGAAAATTACAATTACTTAAAAACAATGATCACAATATATTATATATTTAGAAATGATAAACACAATAATTATTTAAATTTTCTTTATTATTTACAGCCTACTCTCCAAAAAAGTCAAAAGAATAATGAAATTATACAATATATATTAAATAAAATTATAATATTATAGATGATGAAAATTGTTTTTTAAAATAAGACTAAACTACGCACTATTTTAAATATGAATTATGAATTACCAGGATACATATTTAATTTTATGTAATTATTTTTATAATAAATAAATATTTAAAACATAAATTATATTATAAATAAAAAATTATATGCAGTAAAGAAATATCTTTAGAATAAGCAAAAGGATAAATAAAAACTCATTTTTTTAGGTGAAAAAAGAAACAGAAAATACTTTGTTTATGGGACATCTCATTTTTTTCAAGAATTCTTTTATTAGTTTACATACGTATTTGTTGTTTTTTTTTTTTCACGATCAAACAAGAAAAAGGAAATACTGTGTGGTCGGAACAGCATTAAAACGCCACCATAAGTCAGTCTTTGTCATAATCCCTTAACCCCCCTTCATCTTAAACCTATCTTTGTCTTCCCATTGTCAAACCTCAACCTTTTCACCAAACAATTAAGGTTCGTTCTAAAAGTGTAATCCAAATGACTTCTATGTTAAATGGAATGCAAAAAAGTGTGAACGCATTTTTGTTTAAGATGAAGCTAAACGTGAATTTATTTCTCACTACTTCATAAATTATTTTGAATCATTTTTATTTTTAATATTTTAGACTTAGATTTGAGATTTTGAATATCAAATTAAACACGTACTTAGTTTGGTGTCTCTAACAAATCACATTTCTTAATTATATGATTCGAAACACTCTTAGTGTGTATGAGTATTCGAGATAGAGAAATTTACTTATCATGATTTATTTTGAATGAAAGATGTTGGTTATAAATTGATCAACGTGATATTTTATGACATTGAACTTGATATTTTGTGATATTTTATAACATTTATTCAGAAAAAGTGATATTTTATGAGATTTATTCAGAAAAAGTGATATTTTATGAGATTTATTCAGAGAACGTGATATTTTATGAGATTTATTCAAAAAAACGTGATATTTTATGAGATTTATTCAAAGAATTTCTTATACTTGTGTCACAGTTTATTCAATCCAATAAATATTGTTATTTTTTCTTATCAAAATTATAACTATTATAACTATTTCAAGTAAGAAAAAAGACATCTTTCTGTATAAATTAACTGAAACAAAATTATTTAACTTTATTTAATAGTATTAAGTTGAAGCCCCTTACAATTGTAATTACTTAGAAAGAGAATTCTGTCATCCATAATAATTAAGAAAGAGAATTCTGTCATCCATAATAATTACATTAACCCAACTGTCTCCTGTAAAGAATATTTATTGCCTTTAAAAGTTATAAAAAAGACAAATTTCTACCTTTGAATGTTGGAAGTTAATTAATGTTTCTTTATTTTCTTTTCCATTTACCCCATAGTAATTTTGAATAGTTCAACTTTTCACTTAAAAACATGCAAATGGAAAGAACCAAATTGTCTCGATGAAATAATATTGATTGCTACATCATTTCATGTTAGTATAACTGAAACTGAAAAGACAACTAAATCTTTACAATAACAAGGTTTGAATTTAGCCTTTTATACTCCAACCATACCTGCACATATTTTTAGGATTACCACAAATTTAAGAATATAAAAATTTTCTTTATTTAAATTCCCTTTTCGTATTGTTTATATAGCAAGAAACAAGATAGTTTCATTCAATTGATAATAAGGACTTCAAAGTTTCCAGTGTAACCAAGTGTGGCCTGACCTGCAACAACAAATCATCACATTTTGCACTACCATTTACAGATATCTTTTTCCCTTTATTACAGGGTGAAAAGTTGGGGCACAAAAAAAAGTGGATAATATACTAAACAAGAGTTGTGGTTCTGTTTGAACTCTGATTAACTTTTTATTGTTTGCAACAACTTACAAGCACATTACAAGTAAGCATTGGAGAGAAAAAAAAAAAATTAAACTCAAAACAAGCCATATGCCCAAGATTCTGAATCCATGATCACTCTTGGGTGATTGACAGGAGTGTCAAACACTTGCTTTCTGTCACCATCAGCATCATCATTAATAAGCAAATTCCAACTTCTAATTAAGTCATCATCCCACAAGCCCATACTGCTATTGTTATTGTCAATCTTGGTATCATTGTAATCATCGGACCAGTCAAAATCTGGGAGCTGCAGGTCTTCAAAGAAATTGGGGGAATTTGAATAAGAAGATGATGATGTTGAAGATGATGTAGTGGTTGGTGAAGTGGAAGTAGCAGATGGAACTAATATCTCACTGGGTTCTATAATGGGAACTTCATCAGTGCAGAACTCATTCATTAGTTCCATGGAGTCAAAAAGGGATGTCATCATTTGGTCTTCCTCTTTAGCTTCTTCAGTGATGGTTGATAATTCAAATGAAGTCTCTGGCTCCTTCTTTTGCTCACTTTCAGGCTCAAATTTGGGGTCTTTCTCAACTTGGATAGCTTGTTGCTGATGTTGTTGTTCTTCTTCTTCTTGCAATGGCTGATGGGGTTGTTGATCTGGTTGGGTTTGCTCAGTTGTAATGGAAAGAGACTTGTGGGTAACAGGATCAATTCCCATTTTTTTGAGCTTTTTCTTTATGTGGGTGTTCCAGTGATTCTTGATCTCGTTATCAGTTCTTCCCGGGAGATGAGAAGCAATCTTAGACCACCTGCACAAGGGAGAAAGCAAAACGTCAGAAAAATTAGTGTAGGAACCTAATTATTAAAAAGTGTTTCCATCAAAAAGTTCATGCTAGGAATGTTTGCAAAGGAAAAATAACTTTATGTTAACTAGAAACTAGAAAAGTATATTTTACTATGTCATGGAAGTTACAAATCAGAAAATTTGCTCATAAGACAAACTTGGGGCCATCATTTCTATATTAATGATTCCCCTTTACAGTCAACATGAAATAACTACAATCATATTGTTCCTTTCCTTTTAAAAAATATTAAGGATAGTAAGGAAGAAAGAGAGTCAGCAATTTTTATACGTTTTCTCATCCTTGTAGGAGTGTGTTATTATGGGACCATGTCTTTTTTTTTTTTCTGATGAATAAACAAATTCCCACTTGAGGGCGTGTATTATAGAAATGATAGCTTTGATTTAGTTATCGTTTTTGACATGATTGAGATATGTTTTAATTTTTTATAAAGTAATGTTTTTAGATGAGCCGAGTCTAATATTTCAGGAAAGCACTATACCAGTCATTTAATCAATTAAAAAATGTTGATGAAGGAATAGCCAAACATGCACAAACAGGGGAAACAGAGTGGGTGGAGAAAGAACCTATTGCCAAGTTGAGCATGGAGATCAATGACCATTTTCTCTTCATATTCTGATAAAAGGCCTCTCTTCAGGTCTGGCCTCAGGTAATTTGTCCATCTGAGCCTGCAACTTTTGCCACACCTTAACAGTCCTGCATGAAGACATAAGACAAATTTTTGTTGTCAGATTGTAGTGATCACAAACAAAACATGCAAGTGAACATGAAGCTTTATCAACTCCTTTCCTCAAATAATTATGTTCAAGAAACAACACAAGCCATAATGTTTCTTGCCTCCTTGCAATTAAAATGCTTAAAAGATATTAAAAAGATCATGTTCCAAAAGGTGAAAAAGTATATTTCAAGGTCCATTTTTTGAGTGGTTGCTTTTATTGTCTTTGAATGGAAACAAAATGAGCACAGCAGAAACAAACAGGTCAGTTGGCCAAAATCAAGAATTTGACCAAAATGCAAAAATGAATGAACCATTTCAAGATTTTTGATAGGCAAATGGTTAAAGAAGACTCAAGTGGCTTCAACCACAATAAGGACTATAATTGAGCCTTAGAGGTAAAGACATGCACCAAGAGAAGGAGCAATGAAAGGAGACCTGCTAATTTAGGGACAGCTCTCCAGCAACATTGACCATTAGTGAGGATGAAGTTGATGAGTTTCTTATCCTCCTCTGCAGTCCAAGGACCCTTCTTCAACCCCACTTTGTCACAGCAAGGTTGCCTTCCCATTTTGTGTTCACCACAACTCAAAATGCCAACAAAGTGTACCTGGAATCTGGAATTGATCCCTCAAAACTAGAGCTTCAGATGAATATTGATATATAGAGAGAGAGGAAGGAAGACTTAGAGTTCCTAAGAATATGCACATAACAAGGTGGGATAGAGCACCACCACCTACTTATTTATATATAAAATTCAACCCCCTCTTAACTCCAAACTCCCCTTACCCTACTACCACAATTACTCTTTTATTTATTTTCTTTTTGTTTACTAGCTATTTATTTCACTGAATTTAGCTTTTATTTTATTATAAGTGGGGATTGACACGTGTTATACAGAATGTGACACAGCCCACACGTGCTATGTCTTCATCAGAAAACGCCACATCATCGAACTTCTTTGCTTGGGTTGGAAGCGTGAGATACTCCACTAACTCAATCCTCTCTTAAAACAGTAATAGAACAAATAAGAGTTAAATTCCATAAATAATGGCAGCATAGCACCAACTATTTTCCGCCATTCTTTTCTTTTGTTGACATTTTCGTTTACACTGCTATCATTATCACCAAAACAACAACTATCAAATTTACGCCACTCTGAAATTAGGATTCACACCTTGAAACTGGTAGTATAAAAACTCATTCATTTTATTAGTCACAACAATTTTAATATTTTAGTCAAGTCCATCATATGTTTAAATATCTTATTATGAAATTAGTTGATGTGATTTCCTATACACATTACTAATGGAAACTAGTTCTTCTTTTTCTACTTCAACATTAGACTTTGCATCGTCTCGAGAATAGGTATCTGCAATGCCATGAACCAATAAACCCAATAGAGGAAGTTCCCAACCGAGTCAGAAATATAGAATAATGCAGCTATAATAAGTACCTTAGTTACCCCGTACGCGTTGAAACAAGCGAATGCATGTGGATCAGAACCGAAATGGTCCACACACTCTCTTGTTTTCCCTTAAAAGCAAAATTACCAAAAACTTTACCTTCCAAGACGTAAAGAGTTATGTATCCATGCCTTGCTCCCTTACTTATTCCACTGTATATCATATATATTGACATGTGTAATCTGCTTTCATTAATTTCCACGTCTTGTTCCCTATATTCCATTTTTTGTAATTAAAGTCAGATTGGGACATCTTACAAAGACAATAAATAAGTTGCCTCAAAATGTCTGTTTAAAACAACAGAGAAAAAGCTTAATAATACTAAAATAAAAATATTAAACCGTTTGTATTTGTCAAAATTATATTTTCAATATACGTGTCAATTTATTAGATATAAGATATACGTACATAATTACAGGTGTATAAAAAAGTTGAGACAGCTGACATGAAAAAATTCAACAACTTTTTTTTTATTATAATTGGTAAAAGACAAGGTCTCTTAAATATATATTTTTTATCTAATATCATAAGTAGTAAATGTGAAAGTTTGTTATATGATTTTACTGAATTAAGTAGTAGTTATATATTTACTAGAAGTACTATGTATATGCCTATAAACGATACTAGAACTACCCCTAATCATTAATAAACCAAACATAAAACTGCACAAAACTGAAAGATTTTATGCTACAATGATATAATTACTAAAACATCAAACACAACACCTCTTGCAATTATTTGCATCTTAATATACTAACATACTAAACCTCTTAGCTTTCACTATTTCTACCCTATCAACTTTATCAGTTTTCAGTCTTTTGGCCTTATTTGAAGTACCCTTTTAGATCAGCTGCATGTACTATAGACAAAAATTACCTTGGCTACATACCATTGACTTTATATTTATATTTTAACTTTGTATACATGTCACAGAGGAGTAGTGAATATATCATATACAATTCAACTTAGAGAAACATGTTATACTGGTTCAGCACTAGATATAGCTGAGGACCCTCCATGAAACTAAGAAGGGATAGAAAAGGTGCATAAACCAGAAACCTGCAGCAGCGAAAAGTATGTGAGAATCAAACACCAACTATTTTTGACAAATTATTGCCACATGTGAAAATCAAACACCAACTATTTTTGACAAATTATTGCCACATGGACTCACTGAAAGACAGGAGAATGGTTTACTAGCTTCGGTTCGGCAAAAAGTAGTCAACCATCTAGCAAGGTGATTGATTAATTTACTTTGCTAACTAAATTTGTGCCTTCTGATCATGCTCAAAAGGTATAAGTCTCATTGGTTAGAAATTTGACATACAAATATATATAATATAGAAATTTTGCCTTATCTTTTTCTTTATTATATAAATGTAACTAGCTTAATTCACTCTACCCGCTGTTTAAATCAACATCCGAGTTTAAGATGATTTTAGAATATTCATTCAATCAATCCAATATGATTGAATATGTGTCAATGTGAAAATTTATCAGTTGTGGTTATGAATAGATCTGAGCAATGAATCGAACATATTATGCTAGTAGATATTTCTAAGTTTGGTCAATGTTGTTGGGAATTAACATTAATTAATTTAGGTTATGGTTTATGTAGATTTTCTTTAGCGTAGTAGTTAACCAATCTGTTGACAATAGTTGTGCAATATCATATGTATATATCCCTAGCTACTACCGTCTATGGTTAAACTAGTAGTTAGATTTCATTTCGCGTTATTGACATTGACAAAAGAAAAGTAATAGCTGAAATTATAAATATAACCACCTATCTAGATACATTATACTTTACAGGTAGTTCAAAATAGAAAAGAACGTCAAATTATTATTTTAGCAATCAGAAAAAGGAGAATACAGAGGAAACTTTAACTAACAAACATGTTATTATTTTCTATTTAAAACCTTTTTTAGTTTAATATATATATATATATATATATATATATATATATATATATATATATATATATATATA